>Ga0115000_10001246_pt1 | contig 22775 bp, 13 predicted proteins | sample ArcticOcean_MG_C_6_FD_89690 | JGI IMG/M metagenome (GOLD analysis project Ga0115000, IMG submission 89690) | Marine microbial communities from western Arctic Ocean - ArcticOcean_MG_CB8_128 | ecosystem: Environmental > Aquatic > Marine > Oceanic | place: Arctic Ocean: Canada Basin | collected... | reverse complement strand
CCTCGAGACGACCTTTATAGGCAGCATGTGCACACGCGTGCCAATCGATAGGACACTTCTTTGCCACGCAATACTTCACCATTTCCAGATTACCATGTTCTGCGGCCGCACAAATCGTCCCTACATCCCACTTACACTTTTTCTCCTCTCGTATCCACTCGAGCAACTCGAGTTTGTTCGTTTCAGCAACTTGTAAGCAGAAAGAAGTTTCGTCCCACCAACTCGGCCACAACGATTTATTCTTCCTATTCTTCCACGCAACTTCCAAAGTCGATATCGACGACATCTCTTCAACTTTAAAACTCTTTTTCAACTCCCACGTGCGAGACGATCTCTTCATCAACTTTCTCGTTTCACCGTTCACCAGGTGCAAGAATTTCAAATCCGTCGCGTTCAATTTCGGGAGAATGTGTTTGAAAGTTATATCATCGTTATTCACGATTAAATCCCACAAAGAATCTCTGTCCAACCTTCCTCTTCCTCCCTCTCGTCATCACGACTCCTTCTCCAGACGTCGTCGTCAGCTTTTTTTGCAACGTTGTGCTCTCTTTCAATAAAAGGACAAGTATTATTAAGGGGAAAAATGCTATTTGCCCGAAAAGGTAAATATTTTTTCATCTTTGTTTTTCAGTTCGTGAAAATTTTGTCACAAAAATGTCCTCTTTGTGCTGCGTGATTTGCGCCCGCCCAAACTCGAATTACAAGTGTCCCAAGTGTCGTCAGCCGTATTGTTCCGCACGGTGTAACAAGGCTCACAGGGGAGGAAAAGAATTAGACTCTTCTTTGTTGTCTTCGTCTTGCGTCGTCGTTTTACCGAAGAAGGCACTCACGAAAGAAGAAGACAAAGAAGAAGAATTGGTTGAAGGAGAATTGGAATTGGAATCTTTGTTGGCGACGACGAAAGATAATAATAATAACGAATCGTTGAAGAAGAAGAGTATAAAACCAAAACCGACGAGGACGTTCGAAGTCGATTCCGAGGACATTCATCGACACCGGTTGCGACGAGAACACTTCGCAAAGTTGGCGTTGAATTTACCTCTTTTGGAGAAATTACGGAGCGAGAGATTGTTGGAAACGTTGAAAGCGATCGATAACAGCGCTGAAGAAAGCGAGAAGAAAGGAGAAGAAACTGCTTTGGAAAACGCGCTGAAGAATTCAGATTTTCGCAAGTTTGCGGAGGACGTGTTAGATACGATTACGACTGGGAAGGAAGAGAGAGAAAGAGAATAATAGGAGGCGTAAATAGTATCACCGTCGTCTGTCTGTATGAGCGCTTACTCCAACAACTCTTTGAACGACGCGGCGGGCGGGAAAATGTTTCTAAACAACTGGAAGCAGAAAGCGGAGGAGTTTAAAAAACGCGTGAAGGAAAAAGTTGAGCTGGTGAAGGACAAAATCGAAGAACAAAAACGAGACGCGAGTTCGCCGATTGGGAAGTTAGCGAACCGAATGAATAATACTCAACAGAGCCCGAGCGCGAGTAGTCCCGAGAGCCGACATCTAGAGCAAAAACAAACTCCGGTATCCTCGTCATCTGCGGGCAAGTTAGTGAACAAAATGGATAGTTTGGAGTTGCACGCGACGTCGATGAACGCCGAGCAAGCCGCGAAAGAAGTAGACAAATTACATCCCGGATTTTTCGAGCCGTATCGTAAAGATGAAGATGAAGATGAAACGAACAGGAGCGAAGAGAGAAGAAACGCGTCAACAGATCCGTCGTCATCATCGTCAAACAACGACTCCATTAAATTTGACGCTTTGAGAGAGTCTTTGAAAGAGATTCCGCGAGATTTTTCGCCGAAGGATCTGCGACGCGAAGAAGAGCGACTGATGGCAATCGTAGAAACCGTACAAACTAGAATCAATGGGGAAATATATAAGAAACGAAACGAAGTTGGTCACGCGTCGCAGAAGATATTGGATATACAAAACTCTTTGACGAGAGCAAATGTGGTGCTTAAAAATGGACGACGCGCTTTAGAAAGATCGCAACACGCCGTCGACGTCAAAATTCGAGCCGTGCACACGAATAAAAGGAAAGAAAACATGGTTCGCGTTTTGCGCGTCGTAGAAGAGTTGCGGAGATGTGGCGAGCGGGAAATCTCAATTCAAGAGAAGATTGGGAAGGGCGACATTTCGGCAGCCATAGTCGAGTACGGCGAAGCGAAGAACGCGTTAGAAGCACTTAGTGAATTATACTGTACAAAACAAGCGATCGAAGACTTGAACCTGTTGAAGTTTGAAGTCGAACGTGGCACCAGAGATGCTTTCGTGCAGGCGTTCTCAACCGACGAAGATGGAGACTCCTTGTACGAAAAAGCGTTCCAAGGCGCGCTCGCTTTAGGACACGAACGCGCGGCGGAACTCAGCGCGGAATGTTTTGCAACTGCGAGAGATTCGTTACTCGTTCAATCTCAAGCTGAAGATCCAGTAGGCGGCGTTTCAAGAGCTGCACATCTGTTGTTTAAGCGCTTGCATTTTGCAAAGGCGTACCACGAGAAGAAAATCGCAATGGCGAATAAGAACGACGCATTTGATACTCTCCTCGCGGATTCTCTCGCAAAGTCAAATTTAGAAGCACGAACGACAGATACCGCTTACCACGCGCTGAATGCACTCGAAATAGCTATCCGAACAGATTCCGGACGTCAAAATAGCAGCGCGACCTTTAACGCCGACCCGAACGTCGCCCGGATGACTTTACGAAAATGCCGTTTGTTCGCGGATATGTGCGAAAAGTTTGCCGGAGCTGAAACCGTCTACTCGCGAACGAAAAGTTTAATGGACTGTGCAATTGACGTCTTATCCGACGCGCAAAGGAAACCGAGACTCGGCGAGTTAAAACTAGCGTTCGAGCGAGAGACGTGGACGAAACTATCGAACGATCTCGCGAAGAAAGCGAGAGCGGAAGCGCGAATGGCGTCGTCGATTGAAGAGCGAGTGGGGAGCACGAATGGTTTGATCATGAATGCTGATGATATCGATCATCAAAGCAAAGAAATAGCGATGAGAGCGATAGATTGGGTCGAGCGGCGCGAACATCCGTTTGCCGGTGAACGCTTCGTCGGGAGCGACGATGCGGTCTTGAAAATGACAACGAATGAAGAAAATCTACTGCTCTCGCCGCAAGAATCGTCTAAGATGATGAACGATAGTGATGGTAATCAAACGAGCGCGGTTGCAGCTATGGCGAAACTGAATGGTGGTGCCGAATTGAGTGCAGAGCAAGGAAAGGAAGAAGATACGTCGACGAGTAAGACTGTGACGGCGTCTACTGGATACTTACTCGAGAGCGTTCGCGTCTTTGCCTCGCTCGCCGCGGAGTCGCCGACGATGGGCGCAAATAGCAAATGCAGAAGTAAACTCAAAGCTTTCGATGCTTGCAGAGAAATGTTTGAACTCGCGTTATTCAACGTGTTTGTTTCTTTCGGTAACCCGAGATTGCTTGTGCACGCGAGTGGTCAGCTTTTGGATTACCATAACAAAGATGCGTTGACAAACAGACTGAAACAAACGCTCACAAAATTAGCATCGCGAGGAGGTTTGTTTGCTTTGAAACCACCGCCGCCGATTATTCATCAGCAACAACAGCAACATCAGCACGCGAATACTCCTGGTGATGGTAGTGGTGGTAACAACATGATGATGAACCCAAACGGTACCGCGATGCCATCAGCATCATCTGCAGCTGCAGCCTCGACGACAACGCCAGTCGTCTCAAAACTCGGCGCAACCTTCAGAAAACGTTCCCAAAACGCACGCGCACAAATCGCGAGTTCTGGAAACATGTTTGGACTGAAAGAGCGCGTGGTCGCGTTAGAGTCTCTGGCGTGTGTAGCTTCAATATACGAAGAGTTGAAACCAACTTTTGAGCGTTGGGTGGGAGAAGATTCCTCCTCCGTCGTCGATAAGTTCTTTACAAAAGTTGTGCACGCGGTGGACGATTTGCGCGAACACATTTTGAGTAGAGTTGCTGAGTTATTGCTCGATCTTTCGTGGTTGCCTGATGAGATTGGCGATTCGGATTTCAAAATCACAGACATGCAGTCTATGAAGAAAGCTGCGCTCGGGAAGTACAATCAGAAGGAAATGCCGTCGGTGTTGTCGGCGTCGGAATGGACGACGCAACTCGGACAAGTGCTGGCGCAGTTTGCGACGAAACTTCGCGTCTCTGAAGTGACCGCGGTGAACGGAAAAATCTTGTGGGAACTCGGCGCGCAACTCGTGTCCAATGCCATCGTGAGGGGATTTGCGAAAGTGAAAAAATGTAGCGTTGATGGACGCGCAATTATGCAAATGGACGTCCAAACGGTGCAGCAACACTTTCAGACGCACTACCCGTTCGAGAAAATTCCTCCTCCGTTAAATTTAGACTTTAGATACGTGGAAACGTATATTAAAGCGTTCTATACCCAAGAATCAGAGCTCGTTCGATGGACCATGATCCACCCGGAGTATACGAGTGAACAAAAATTGGTTTTGGTATCGCACGTCGCGCACGCGTTCAAATGGACATCGAAACAAAAATTGGATTGTTTGTCAGAAATTCAAAATTCAGATTTAGTGTAATTACATGTTGTATAGCGTATAAAATAACAATAAGAATGCGTAGTAATAAGTACTCTTGTTTATTCATCGTCCTCGTCCTCGTCCTCGTCGTCCTCGTCGTCGTCGTCATCATTACCTTTATCATCGTCTTTCACCCACTCTCCGCCTTCCGAGACTTTCCAAACCTCTTTACTCGCCACGTACTCCACTTTGCTAAACTTCACCGCTTGACCTAATTTATCCCCGTCTCGATCGACTAACGTCCACAACGTCGCGTCTTTTACCGTGAACTCTTTCCCATTTTTCGATTTTCGAACGCCGTTGTAATTATAAACAACCCCTTTCTCCAAAGCGTCGTCCAACAACTGTCGTCTTTCTTTTTGTATCTCTTCATCCTCGCCATCCGCGCTCTTCGTGCTCGGCATGCCAATAAAATCGTCCCATTCAAACTCCCACAAGTTCAGCGCTGCTTTATTCGCGTAATTAAACGTGTCGTTGTCGTCGTGCGAGCAACAGACGAACGGCGCGTAAAACAACGCTTTCACCGCCTCCGTCACCGGTACTTTCCGGTCGCCTAAAAGTTGCAAATCTGTTCTTTGTTTGTACGTGGACGCTAACGTCATCGATTGAAAAAACACGCCTTTGTCGTCCAAAATTCTTTGATTCGGGTCGTTGTTGTTTGCTTCTTCTTTTCCATCTTGAACTCCTATTATGTCGTCGTCCTCCTCCTCGTCTTCTTCATCGTCTTTATTCGACGACGATAAAGACGACGGTCTCGATTTCGTCTCCTGTTTCCTCGCCGCCGCGCGTTCTTTCTTCCGTTTATCTTTCTTCGCCGCGTTCGTCACCACGAGAGGAGAACCTCTTCCGTGTAGTCCTTCTTTTCGTCCTCCTCCTCGGTGATACCATTTTAAAGCTATAAAAGGGTGTCGTTTTGCAGCGGAAAATATCATCGTTTTTGTTGTTTTGTGTGAAAGAAAATGAAGACAAAAATTCATAAAAAAATAATAAAGAGGGGGGTTGACTACTCTTCGACGACTATTCGACAAAACTACTTAGGATTGGCGAGCAAAGAATCTACGGTTTTGATATCGATGGGCAAAGGCGCGATACCTTTACTCATGTCGTACCCTTTTCTTCTCTCTCGATCGGTCGGCTGGGAAAGCGTTTGTTCACCCACGATGGGAACGGTTTTACAGATAACCGATAACACGGAGATATCTCGGTTCGCGGAAGAAGAATTTTCGGCGACGCGAACTAAGGTTTGCGCCAAGTTTAGCCTCTTCGTGTACCCTTGTTGACTGTCGCCTTGAAACACGTACAAGTCTTGGAATTTCACGTCGTACATGTTGTCGACGAGTCGCGCGGACAAATCCGCGACAAGTAGAGGCCCGTTGCCTCTTAACTCCCCGGATCTCACGACGGTGACGTTTTCCGCTCCGAAAATTTCCTTCGCCGTCTCTTCGCTTTGCTCGTAGCCGTCCAAAGTCCCAATAATAGGTTCCCCAACCGCATTTCCAATTGGTAACGCGACTTGTCCAATCTGCACGGTTTCTCTTTGTTGATACGGTTCGTTTTGCGTCTTGAACGGCGCTTTCTCTTTTCGATTGATCCCTACTCTCGATAATAAAACGCACTTATTATTGTTGTTGTTTACAATCTTCATCGCTTTTAAATCTTTCATCGCTTTCATCTGTTTCGCCCCGGACTCGTGGCAGAATATATACGTCGTCGTCGACGACGCCGTCGTCGACGCGCTCCTCTCGCTCGTAAATGTGGATATTTTCGCAAACTGTTCCTTGGTGCAATAAAACCGCTTCTCAAACGTCTGCTCATCCATCCCTTCCGTCATCGTCTCTGAATTTTCCATCTTCTCTCCAAACACCACGGAAATAGTATTATTCTTCCGTCGTCCAGCGGAGAGTCCCATCACGAGTTTCCCAGTCGACGTCTCTTGACCCACTAACGCGATGATGTTTACATTTTCTTCCGAGGATGATGATGATGACGCACGAGTAAACGATCGAGAGATTCTTCGCTCAGTATGCCTCGTTTTTTGTGATCTTCTGAAAACATCAGAAGAAGAAGAAGATATAGTATTCTTAGTATTCGTTGTTTTGATCGTCGTCATCATCATCTGTGTTTCAAGACTACTCGTCGTCGTTGTTGTTGTTGTTGTTCTCGTAATAATACGATGCAAAAGTTTTACTTATTATTATAAGGAAAAAAGCAAACAAAAAAGGGCAGGTTTCCTCAAGTTTTTCTCCAAGAAAAGAGAGAATTTTAAAGGGAAAAAAGGACGAGAGAATTTGCTTTTTGTTTGTGCTCTCGAAAAGTTCCACAAAAGAAACGTGATAAAAGTTCCTCCTTGATTGCGCTCCTCGTGTGAACTACTCCTTTTGCAGCACTACTACGAGTAATCCTTTACACCGCTCCGCGTTCCTTTGAATCTCTCTCCTTCTTTGAAGAGTAGTAGTAATAGTAGTATTAAAATTTGGACGGCGCAGTGGTGCATTAGTTGCGATGACGACAGACAGGAAGAAGTGCGTTCTCGTTACATTTATTTATATTTTGTTTCTTCGCGTTTATGGAGTATTCGTGGTAGTGTTGCTGTGGTCGACCACCTTTAAAGATCATCGATCGCTCTCTTTCCTTTTCGTGTATTTTCACGCGCGCGTTGAGAGAGAGCAAAGAGAGAGAAAGGAGAAGGCGCAAAAGTGTTGTTGGTTGCCGCTTGGGGAAACATCCCCGAAAGCAATGAGCGCTCTCTCTTGTCTTGTTTTGTGTATCTCTTTACGATGTAACTGACCATTACTCGTTAATAATAAAACGTTTTGTTCTCTCTCTTCTGCACGTAATCACAGACACCACTACAAAGGCTCGCGAATGGTGTCTCTCGGACGAGTCGTCGCGGCGCCGAAACCAATAAATTTACCCTCGCAACGTTTCGAACACGATCCAACGTCGACTTTAATGAACGATCCGTCGATAAAGTTAGTCAATCGAGGAGGAGGAGGAGAAAGAGGAGGAGGAACGAACGATTCTTTGTTGGATAATAATAATAATAATAATAATCAAAACGGAGAATCATCAGCATCATCGAATAATAATAATAATACCACGGCGAATAAAGAGCAGCAGCACAACTTGCCAGAGCGAGCGAGTTGGGGCAAGAGTTGGGGAAGCGGCGGCGAAGGAGAACTCGGGAACAGTTGGAACCATCATCGCGAGAGTAATAATAATAATAATAATAATAATGCGAATGCGAATTATAGAAATGGAGGAGGAGGAGGAGGAGGAGGATCGTCCAACGGAAGTAGTTATCAAAACGGCGGCTTCGGCGCTGGCAGTAAAGCGGACACGTCGGAGGATTGGCGACGACGCGAGCACAATCAAGGAGGGGCGCCACCGCCGGGACCGCCGCCGCAGTGGGCGGCGAAAGCAAACGAAAACGACAACACGACGACCGACGGAGCACCGCGGGTGAAAAGAGAGATTCAACACGAAGTTGCTGGAGCGATTGCGAATTTGCACATTCCGCAAGGCGATTGGGGAGAGGACGATCAGATGGACTTTTCGGACCCTCCACCCGGCGGCTTCCAAACGATGACGAAGACCAGAGGCTCTGGGAACAGTTTTGATGGAGGCGAATCCTCACGCACGAGAAGAAGCTCGGACCAGAGAATGCCAGAACCGAGAAACGTGAAAATTTTACAGAAACCGAAGAAGAAAGAAGAAAAAGAAGCGATATTTTCGTCCGCGAACTTGCCGGAAAGTTTGCGGGTGTTGAAGCGTCAACCGGGAGAAGAGAAGAAATTGTGGACGCCGCCGGGTGAAAAAGCTACGACGACGACAACGAGCACGTCTTCGCCGCCGAAATTGTCCGCGTCGGCATTCACTCCTGGGACGACTATCAGTGGCACGTCTACGCCTACATCGACACCACCATCGAAATCGAGACCACCGTATCATCCTAGCACCAACGGAGATTACGCACATCTTCAGGGCACGTCTCTCTTTCACGCCTCGACGCCCCCGGTAACACCGCAACCACCACCGGGCGCGCCGCCGCCGCCGCCGGGCGCGCCACCGCCGACACCACCAGGTCCACCCGCACCTTTGCCGCCAACACCACCACCGGGCACGAAACCTCCGCTTTCCCCGTACGGCGCGTCCGGTTTGACTTTGTCTGGATCGAACGGTTCTCTGCAACATCCGCCGACGCCGCCGGGACCTCCGCCAATAGACACCGCGCACAGATCACCGCGCGGCGTGTCTCCTATGCGTCAACCGCCGAGTCCGCCGCCAGGTGCGCCACCGCCGCCGCCGCCAGGCGCACCGCCGGGCGTTGGGATGCTTCCTGGTAAGAAAAATGGCGACTCTCCATCATCTGCTTCAAAGAAAACGTCGATGAAGAAAAAGAAAGTTCAGTTAGAACAGGGTGGAGGGACGACGACGGAAGGATCACCGGATACGAGCGGTGATGAATTGCAGCAGCGAACGAATAAGAAAACGAATAAGAAAACGAATAAGCAACAAAACAAAAAGAAATCTGGTGGTAACGCTCCAAGTCCTTCATCGACGATGCCTCCGCTTCCTCCGGGACCGCCTCCGATAGAAGCGAAGAAATCCTCTGCGACTAAGCGAGGCGCCGCGAAGCATAGCACAGTAAAACCGGGATCATCAGGAACGTTACGAGGAAGTAAGAAAGGAAGCCAAAGTTCGATGTGCAGCAAAGACTCGGACAGATCGAAATTTGAAGACTGCGAAGAAGACTCAAAAGAAGCGGAGACGCCATCGAAAAGAGGCGGAATCCTTGGTTGGTTTGGGTTTTAAAATACGAGGAAGATGGTGGGAGATTCTTACACACAACCTGGATACTATTAACATTCATTTTTTTGTGAAAATAAACGCGTGTAAAGTATAAAACAAAGTCACACTGATTCTAAAATTACATCATGTACGAGTAACGCCTTCTAATCATTCTAATAAATTCTATCTCGCGCTCACAACTTGTACCGACCCGCCCCGGCTCCGCCGGGTAAAGCCTGTTTTGATACCACCTCTTCTATTTGTTTCTTCACGTGATTCTTTGCCGCGGTCACGCATCTCTCGGTTGGACCTTCAATCAGTAAAAACAATCTTCGTTCACCCATTGGAATCGCTCTTCCAGGAGGATAGTACGTGCCCTTGACGGTCACCACTGCGCCGGTGAAATCGTTGATCTGTTGGAGTTGATCTTTATGCGTAACTTTCCACCTGGCGTATTGCGGGAAATCATTAATCTCGAGCTCAGATTCGAAGTGACTCTGGCCTGCAGCTTTAGTCATTCCGCCCGTGGACATCTTATGCTGCGCGTTCAAAGCTGCCGCAAAAGCAGCAGCCTTGGCTGCACCGGCTGAAGCGCCATGCGCCAAAGCTGTATTTTGCGCGAGCATGATTGCATTTTGAGCGGCAGAAGACGACATAAACGCAGCGGCGGAATTGGCAACGTGTCCTGCTTTTGCCGCTTGATCTCTGAGTACAGTCGTGTCGTTTGTGGGAGGATTATGATTCGACGAAGACGTTTTACCTTTACCCAAGGACGAGGCAATTTTTCCAGCCGCAGCTTTGGCTGCAGCGACGAGCGCACTCGCTTTCTGCGCTTCGGCGTCTGCTGCAGACGTCGGAGCATTCAAGCCTCCTTTCTTGGACATTTCTTTGAAGACTGCATTTGCTGCCGCTTGCGCAACTTGTGCCGGCGTTGCGCCGAATTGCGACGCCAACGCGACTGCCGTGGACGCTTTGGCTTGTCCAGGCGCCATTGAACCTCCAGCGGAATTTGGGTTCGCGCCTTCGATTGCTGAAACCGACGATAACCCGGCGGCACCCCACTTCATGTCACCTCCGCCGTCATCATCGCCGTTATTATCCATGTTCTCGTCGTCGTCGTCGTTATCATCTTCGACGATTAAACCAGCGGCTTTCGCAGCTTGGCGTTTTTCCTTCTTCAACGCGTCGGCTTCGGATTGATCAAATTTAAATCCAGACCCACCGAAACCGGAACCGTTTGCCATAACTTCGTTATTCTTTCGTTTATTCCCGAACGCTTCTGCGAGCGCTAATACATCTTGTGGCACTGGTTGCTTTGCTTCACGCATAGCTTTCACGAGATCTGGCGCGAAACGTTCCTCGTCTCGTGAAATGAACGTCACTGCGGTACCTTTCTCTCCTGCTCTTCCTGTTCGCCCGACTCGGTGAACGTAATCCTCCAAGTGGTTCGGGCAATCGAAATTTATGACGAGTTTTACATCTTTAACGTCCAAACCTCTCGCTGCGACTGAAGTAGCGACTAAGACGTTACATACGTCCGTTTTAAAATCAACAATCGTACATTCCCGATCGGCTTGCTCTTTCCCGCCGTGCAAAGAGAGACACGGATAACCAGACTTTAACAAATCTCGGAATATCGTATCGCACTTATCTTGCGAAGCTACGAAAATAATCACTTTTCCTTGTTCGTAATACTCCCCTAACAATTCGAGCATGCGAATGAATCGATCTTCTTCTTCCCTTAATTCGACGAGCTGCGTGATATCGGAATTCACCACTGAACGGCCCCCTACTTGAATCTCGATTGGATTTTCCAGCGCCGCTCGAGCGATATTCTCCATCGCGCGCGGAAACGTCGCGGAAAACATAACCGTTTGACGATCCGGGCGCGTGTTTGCTAATATTCTCGTTATTTGCGGTTCAAAGCCCATATCAAACATTCTATCGGCTTCGTCCAAAACGAAGTAAGTGATGCGTCGTAAATTTGTGATTTTTCCAGCCCCGGTCGTGAGAATATCAATCATTCTTCCGGGCGTACACGCGACTGCTTCGCACCCACGCTTCAAATCGGTGATTTGTGATTGAACACCAGATCCACCATACACGGACACGCATCGGACACCGACCGTTTTACCAAACTTTCGACACTCTTTACCGATTTGCGTCACCAATTCTCTCGTCGGTCCGACAATCATTGCAATCGGACCGTCACCGTTTTTAATCTCCGGTTGATCTTTAATGTGTCGTAACATCGGTAGTATATAAGCTAGTGTCTTACCAGAGCCAGTTTTAGCGACGGCGATGCAATCGCGACCGCTCATTATGATCGGTAAAGCTTGCGCTTGAATCGGCATGGGGTTCTCGAAACCCGAACGCCGAATGAGTTCCATGATTTTATTCGACAACCCAGCTTGATTCCACGATTTAATCGGTTTTGGTACTTTTTTACCGCGACACGATATCCCGTCGAGTTTCGTTCGAAGCTTTTTGACTTCTTCTTTTGTCATTTTAGACATTTCGTATGCTTCGATGTAGAAATTTTTCCGAAACGGAGGGTAGTCAATGTCCGAGTGCACCACTGCTCCGAGTTTATCTGCTTTGGATAACTTTGCTTTTTGCTTGGCCGCCCACTCGTCGTCCGAATCGCTTTCGTACATGGTGAGTTCTTCTTTATCGTCCTCGTCTTTGCCACCTCCGTCAGTTGTCGTCGCAGTTGCTCCTTCTCCATTATTGTCTCCACCACCCGCGTCAGTCGTCTTCTTCTTCGTCCTCGTCTTCTTCTTCTTCGCGTCCTCGTCCTCGTCGGGTTCACCTTCCGAATCTTCGTCGAAGAATCCTCGGACGATGTATTCTGCTTTCACTTTGATTTTACTTTTCGCGTTTTTGATGGCTTGTTCAGATGCCGGCGCTCTCGTTTTCACGTCGACGATGGATTTCTTCTTTTGTAGCTGGACGACGGTATTTCCTTTCTTCTTCTTCTCGCCGTTATCATCGACATCCATGGCATCTCCGTCCTTCTCGACGAGAACTCTCGCCGCCCTCTTCGCTGCTCTCATAAACTCCGCCTCTAACGCTTTTTCTTCCTCTTCTTTCTCTTTCTTCAACTTTGACGCTTCGTCTTCCTCCTCGGCTAACTGTTTCGCTTTCTCCTCCGCTTTCGCTCTCTCTTCGTTCATCGCTTCGTCGTTCAAATTCATAAACGCTTCCAGAGGATCATCTTCATCGTCCTCGTCGGCATCTTTCTTCGTGTTTTTGTTGTTCTCATCCTCGTTGTCCTCATCGTCGTTGAGGAAATTCGGCGGTTTCCTTTTCCTCATCGCCGCGTTCGCGTCTTCGTCCTCGTCCTCGTCGTCAAACATCCCATCGTCGTCCATCATCACCGTTTTCCGTTCAAACCTCTTCTTGCCAACCACCGCTTGCAAAGCCGCCGCTTTAATCTCGTTCATTTTCTTCTTCTTCTCTTGCGCTTCTCGCCACTCTTGAAGCTTTCGTTTCCTCTGTTGTATTATCAAGTCGTCTTTGCTGTTGTTAGTATTAGTATTCTTTGCTGCCGTTGTTGTTGGTGGTTCTTCCTTCTTCTTCTTCTTCTTCTTCTCTTCTTCGATTTCTTTTTCTTTTTCTTCCTCTTCTTCTGTATCATCATCTCTCTCTTCTGGACTTTCTCCGCCGTCCGACCGCAGTCCTCCTCTCGCTTTGCCTCTTCCTTTCACGCGTTTCTTATTCTTGTTGTTGTTGTTCGTTGGCGATGATGATTCTGGAATTGGTGACATTTCTTTCCTCTTTCTCGTCGTTTTCTTTCCTTCTTCAACAATTTCTACCGCCGAATCCGCCGCCGAAAAAGCAGCATCAGGAGTCCTCTCTCGACCGCTGCTTCTGCCACGCCTTTGATGATTCGGTGGAGGCGAAGGAGAAGGAGGCATTTTTATCTTATTCTTTATTTGTGAATTGTGTGCAACAAATTTTCATCTCTTTTGTCATCATTTTTTTGTCTTTTCTTCTTCTTCTTTTGACTTCTCTTTTTTTTGCTTCTTTTGCTTCTTTTGCAGCAGAAAGAGCAAATTCACCAAAGAATTTCTTCCTCAAAAAAAAAATTCTTCAAAATTTCATCAGAGACACACACGCAACGCTCTTCTAGAGAAGAAGAAGAAGTTTAATAAGAAGAAGTTCAAGAAGAGAGAAGAAGAAGAATATGTTTCGATTTGGAGGAGGAGGAAACAATCGATCGTCTTTGTTCGAAGCGCAATACAGAGCCTACCCGGTCTCGTTCATCGACCGCGCCGAGTTGGACAAAGGGGACAAAATCATCTTACCACCGAGCGCGTTAGACAGATTGTCGCAACTCGGAGACTTGGATTTCCCGATGTTGTTCAACGTTGAAAACGTCAAGGAGAAAGCAAAAACGCACTGTGGGGTTTTAGAATTCATCGCCGATGAAGGCGTGTGTTATCTTCCGTACTGGATGATGCAAAACTTACGACTGATAGAAGGGGACGTTCTGAGAGTGAAAAACGCGCGGTTACCGAAAGGGACGTTCGTGAAGCTGCAACCGCAAACGAGCGATTTTCTGAACATTAGCAACCCGAAGGCGGTGTTGGAAACGTGTTTGAGAAATTACACGTGCTTAACCGTGAACGATACGTTTATGATTGAATACAACAATAAGAGATATTTTATCGACGTGATTGAGGCGAAGCCGGCGGACGGGGTGTGCGTGGTGGAGACGGATTGCGAGGTGGATTTCGCGGCGCCGTTGGATTACGTGGAACCGGATTATAGTAGTAAGGGAGGAGGTTTAGGAGGAGGAGGAGGTGGTGGTGGTGGTGGTGCAACGACGACGACGACGACAACGACGAAGAAAAGAGGAGATGAAGAAGAGGAGAGTTTTATGGACGTGGATGAGAACGGAGTGGTGGATTTGACCGGCGGAAGTGCATCGACGCGAGCGAAAGACGATAAAAAAGAAGAAAAGAAAGATGAAAAAGAAGAAGAGAACAACGAAAATACGTTTTTAGCGTTCGCGGGGAGCGGGAACCGATTGGACGGGAAAGCGCCTAAAGTTGGGGAATCGCAACCGGTAAAAGTAGAGCTTCCGACAACCTCTTTACGAGTGACGAAAGAGTGGCAGAAACTGCGCGAAGGCGGCGTTTTAGGCGACGCCGAAGGCGCCAACGACGAAAAGAAGAAGAGTTTATCCGAAGCAGAAAGAGCGGAACGAAAAGCGGCTGGGAAAGTCATGTTTGGCGGCGGCGCGCGAGTAGCGGCGATGGCGAGGAAGAAACAAAAAGAGTCCGAGAAGAAGAGCGTAGACGCTGCCGACGATAAAAATGGGACGACCGAGAAGAAGGACGGCTTTAGCGCCTTCAAAGGCGGCGGCAACAAGCTGAGATAAAACGCGAGCGTAATAACATACGCGTTTCAATTATATTTTAGCACCTCTCAATGGAGTATACATAGAAATACAAACAATTAAACAATCATCAATGCTCTCTCTCTTTTCCTTTCTGTTTTTTTACATCAACACCTTCTTCGCGTACGATCGAATGCTCCTCCTCTTCTCCACCGCTTTAAACGTCTCCGGACTCGGCGCGACTTCTTCATCGTACATGGTATCGATAATTTCCTCCGCTCTCTCAAAATCGTTCGTATTCGCGCAGCATTGCAATAAAACGTTGTACGTCACCGCAGTTCGCGTGATCCCGTACTCGTTTGTCATCCGCGCGCATAAACTCGTCGCTTTCTGCCACAAGGGCATATTCTCTCTCCCAATGGTCAAATACCCTTTCACGAGCTCGACGACGGCGATTTCATCCGGCGTGCACACGCCGCCTTCAAACACTTGTTCGAACACTTTTTCCGCCATGTCTAAATCCCGACCGGCGATGCACGCCGCGATGCACGTGGACGCCGCGCGCGCGTCCGGTTCGATCCCATGGTCTCTCCCTAAAGACACGAGCAAATCGACGGCGGATGACGGCGCTTTTCTCTTGACGCAATCGCGGAGTTTTTTAGTCACGTCTCTTAAGATCTGATCAGAACTCGTCGTCTCAGAAGAAGAAGACGATGAAGAGCACTCAGTGTTTTGTCTTCTACTGTTACAACTTCTTTGAATACGAGCGCCTCTTCTCGACGACGACGAAGAAGACGAAGTGAAACTGTTGGACTCGTTTCTTTGTAACTGCCGCCACACCGCCACTGAATTCAATTTACTCATTGTCGCAGACATGATGACGACCCCGACAAAAGCGAAAAAGATACTACTTTTATGTACTGGTTTAGCGCGTGAACTGTGAACTTTTGCGATGCGCTTCTTCTCCTTCTTCTTCTCCTTCTTCTTCTTCTTTTATGTCGAGGAAAGGAGTGCTTTTTAAAGCAATTAAAGTTGTGTTTTGTGCGGATAATGTACGAGTAACTTTTAGTAGTAAAATTACACTTTTGTTGGGTGGCATGTGGATGTGAGATGTCTTTTTCAAGAGTTTCTCTTCATCTCTTATATAAATAGTATTTTACATAGCGCCGGCGGATTGAAACAACTGCCTCTCCGGCGGGTACATGTAACTCCAGAAGTTACACTTACTCCCTCCGGCGGATTGCGGCGACTCGATGTCTACGCCTCGTTTGGGATACGAGTTTCTTTTTGCCTCGGCGTTTTTATCGCCGGCGACGACGCCGGTCATGTTTTCGATGTTCAGCAGCGTTTCCGCCTCGTCTTGGGAGAAGAAGTTGAGCACTTCCGTGGCGACTTGAGAAACTGGTTTGTTCGTTTCCAGCGCGGTTTTTGCGACGAGGGTGGCTTTTTTGTACCCGATTTTAGGCAACAACGCGGTCACGATGCCGATGGAGTTGTTCACGTGGCTCGCGCAGACGTCTTCGTTCGCGGTGATACCATCGATGCACTTTTCGCGCAAGACTTTTAAACCGTTGGTCATGGAGTCTAACGAGTTTAATAAGTTGTACACGATCAAAGGTTCAAACGCGTTAAGTTGCAACTGCGCGTGTTCGGAAGCCATGGATATCGCGGCATCCGCGCCTATGACTTGAAAGCACACTTGATTCATCACCTCGGGGATGACGGGATTGATTTTCCCCGGCATAATGGAAGACCCAGGCGCGACGGCGGGTAAATCAATCTCGTTGAAACCACATCTCGGACCAGAGCTCAACAAACGCAAATCGTTGCATATTTTTGACGTTTTCAAAGCGATTCTTCTCAAAATGCTCGAAAACAACAAAAACGAAGAGGTGGAACTCGACGCCTCGACGAAATCTTTCGCGCTCGTGAATGGTAATTTTGTCAACTCTTTCAAAGCGTCGATCGATTCTTTGGAAAACTCTTTGTGCGCGGTAATGGAGGTACCAATCGCGGTGCCTCCTAAATTGCATTCATACAACGCGTTGACGTTCTTCATTAAATACGCCAAGTCGGATTCGAGAGAATTGGCAAAGGAGTTAAACTCTTGACCCAACGTCATCGGCACGGCATCCTGTAACTGGGTTCTTCCCATCTTGACGATGTATTTAAACTCGTCGCCTTTTTTGCGGAAAGACTGAATCAACAGTTTCAATTCGCAAACCATTTTTTCGTGGTGTAAACCAACCGCGAGTTTGGCGGCAGTAGGATAGGCGTCGTTCGTCGATTGGCACAAGTTAACGTGATCGTTCGGATGGACGATTTCGTACGATCCGATTGGTTTGTTCAAACTCAAGTTAGCCAAATTCGCGATGATTTCGTTCGCAGCCATGTTTGTGGATGTGCCAGCGCCGCCTTGGATGACATCGACGATGAAGTCTCCGTGAAATTCGTTTGAATCCAACAAACTATCGCACGCGATGGAAATCGCCTCAAAAATTTCTTTCGAGATTAATCCAACCTTAAAGTTAGCCGTCGCGGCTGCTTTCTTGACGAACGCTAGAGCGCGAATAAACTCCGGAAAGTGGCTCACTTTCACTCCGCTGATTGGATAATTGTCCACTGCCCTTTGGGTGGCAATACCGTACAAAGCGCTTTTTGGAATGGTATCCAGCTCGCCAAGCAAATCGGATTCCGAGCGCGTCTTCTCGTTTCTTCCCGCCGCCACTAAAATCTTCGTCGCATCGTCGCATTCTTTTTTCGTAGCAACCCCGGAGGAGAACGAGGAAGAGCGACAGATGTATTCTGGCACGTTTCCAACGACGCACTTTTTTCCCGCCTTTTCGTTCTTCTTTTGTTTCGTCGTAAACGTCGTATAATTCTGTGCACCTGTTGTCGGTTCACTTTTAGTCGAAGCCGCGTTTTTGACGTTGTTCTTGTTGTTCTTGTTGTTCTTGTTGTTGTTGTAACGATGATGATTGAACAGTTCTTCTAACTCGAGTTTCAAATCGTCGTTCATCATCCATTGATGAACGTGCTTTTCTTCTTCTTCTTCGATTTCCGCGTTGAGTTCGCGCGTCGCGGCAGAAGAAGAAGAGTTTTTTGCCACGAAGGCACTCCATTGGCCTCGTCGTTCTTTTTCCATGATGAATTCCGAAGAGGAAAACGTACGAGACGATGATGATGATGGTGAAGAAATAGAAGAAGACCAAGAAGATAAAGGAAGATGAGGACGACGATTACCCAAAATCCTCCCAGTCAACGCCGCTGCTTCTGCTGCGACTCGACGACGGAACATCTCTTTGTCTTCTTCTCGTTGTGCTTTTGCGTTCTTGTTTTTTTTTATTCTGACGAGGACACTTGCAAAGCTTTGGTGTTCAAGGTGCGCAAAGAAAGAAGGCAAGAAGCGCGAAAGATGGTTTCAGAGAGAGATGTATGCTTTTTCCTTTTTCCCCTCTGCTCTCTCTTGGTGTGGGTGTTGGCAAAAAAAGAAAAAATCATTTTCAACACACACTGCAAGGCGCGAAGATCGCCGCGCTTGAACACGCGCAAGAACACAAAAATCCAAACATCATCATCTTTTGATGATGATCAGCATCGGTGGTACCGGTCACACTATAACCACCACCCGAAATCGCGCGTCCGTTTGTATTATCCACTCTGTATATAACACTCGTTGTTTGACTTTTTTGTGTGTTGTGATCAGACCAAATTCATCGTTAGAAGAAGAAGACAAAGAAGAGAAAAAAATATCTTGACGTGGCGCTTTGACCAGAAGGCACGCAGATGCTTTTTTGTGGCTCCTCGCGACTTGTGTCGGTTGAATTCGAAGAAAAAGAAAAACATTTCTTCATTAGAATTCACACAAACGCACGCGCGCTCTCACATACACACGCACACGTAAATACTCGCTCTTTTGCGAACACCTGGATAACGATGATGTCTTCATCCTTGTCTGCCTCGCAGCATGTATTTGTACAACACCAACAAAAATCTTCTTCTTTGTCTTCGAGGAAAAATTCATCTTCTTCTTTGACGACGACGCGTCGACACCAAAAACTCCCTGGCGTAATCACGAGTTCAAAAGTTTCGTCTTCGCAGAGCGATGTCATCACGAACAACGCGGTGCAAATCCCAACGAAACCAACCGGAGAACCGAAAGTGGTGTACATTTTCAACTCCAAAACCTGCGATGGCGGAGCTGAATTGAAAGACATTCTCGGGAACAAGTGCGTATCTTTTTCTTTTACATCCTCAACGCGATTACGAGAGAGTTGGTTAGGCCGCGAGTGCCCATAATCGAACGCACAGAGGGACACGTTTTTTTTCGTTTTTTGAGGGGAAAAAAAATATGAGCCCATTCAAAGAAAACAATACTATGCACCAAAAACAAACCAATTTTTTTATAGACTACTCTACTCTTCTTCTTGGTCTTCTTCTTCTTTCGCAAACGATCGATGACGAATACAACGTGACATTTACTAACCACCGTTTATTATTATTATTATTACTTGAAAACAGAGGCGCTTTGTTGGCGGAGATGATGAAACTGGGCGTTCCCGTGCCGCCGGGATTTACCATTCCGGCGTCCATGTGCGAGACGTACGAATCGTGCCGAGTTGAAGGCACGGACGCGGTGGAAGATATTTGGGAAGACGTCGAGTTTGCCATTTCTGAAACCGAAAAAGAGTTGGGGAAGAAGTTTGGCGGCGAAGGCGACGCCGAACCGCTTTTGTTCTCGGTGAGATCCGGCGCCGCCGTGTCCATGCCGGGGATGTTGGAAACCGTTTTGAACATTGGTTTGAACAAATCGGTCTGTGAAAAGATTGCCGCGGCGAACGGTGGTGCGAACAAGAGGTTCGCGTACGACGCGTACAGACGTTTGTTGGATATGTTTGGTTCGGTCGTTTTCGAGATGGACAGAAGTCAATTCGAAATGGAACTCGAACGCGTCAAGGAGAAGAAAGGCGTCGAGAAGGATACCGAGTTGTCCGCGGAGGATTTGATGGAAGTGTGCGATGCGTACGAGCAAGTGTATTTGAAGGTTGACCCGAACAGACCGTTCCCGTCGGACCCAACGATGCAATTGAAACTCGCCATCGAAGCAGTCTTTGAGTCTTGGAACAAGCCAAGAGCCAAGGCGTACCGGGAGATCGCCGGCTTGAGCTCCTTGGGCGGCACCGCCGTCAACGTCCAATCCATGGTCTTTGGTAACCTTGGTGAAACTTCCGGTACTGGCGTGTGCTTTACGCGCAGACCGGATACTGGCGAGAAGATCATCTTTGGTGAATATCTCATCAACGCGCAAGGAGAAGACGTCGTCGCGGGTATTCGAACGCCGGAACCGATTTCCACGCTGTTTGAAAAAATGCCGGTCGTCGCGCAGAGTTTGCAAGACACGCTCGATAAGCTCGAGATGCACTTCAAGAACATGCAAGACATCGAGTTTACCATTGATTCTGGCAAGTTGTTCATCTTGCAAACGAGAAACGGCAAGCGCAACGGCGTTGCCGCCATCAACGTCGCCGTCGATATGTACGAAGAAGGCTTGATCACGAAAGCAGAAGCGATCGAAATGGTCGAATTGGATCACTTGAACCAATTGATCCACCCGGCATTCAAAGAGACCGAGGAAGAGTACGAGGACGCGAAAATCTCTACCGGTTTAGCCGCCAGTCCCGGGGCAGCCGTCGGCCGCGTCGCGTTTTCCTCCGAAGACGTCTTGGCGATGAAGAAAGCGAACCCGAAAGAGGGCGTCATTTTGTGCCGCGTTGAAACTTCTGCCGAAGATGTTTCCGGTATGCACGCCTCAAATGGTTTCTTGACGCAAAACGGTGGAATGACGTCGCACGCCGCCGTCGTCGCTCGTGGATGGGGCTTGCCGTGCGTTTCTGGCGTCGCGACCATGCGAGTGGACGAGGCGAAGAAAGAAGCGTATTTCTACAGCAGCGAAAGCATTTCGCCCGCGAACTTGATCGCCACCGTGAAAGCCGGCGATTGGATTTCGCTGGATGGTGGTGAAGGGTTCGTCATCAACAGAAAAGTTGAAATGAACGCCGCTGGTGAGGGCGTGTACGAACAACACCCGAAGATGGTCAAGTTCATGAGTTGGGTAGAAGAAGCGAAGAGTTTGGGCGTGTACGCAAACGCCGATACCGCGGCGGAATTGAAGCTTGCCATGTATTTTGGTGCGCAAGGCATCGGATTGTGCCGCACGGAGCACATGCTCTTGGCGAGCGCGGAACGCGTCTCCATCTCTCGATCGATGATTTTGGCCAAGGATGACGCATCGAGAGTTGAAATCTTGGACAAGAAGATGGGCCCGATGCTCAAAGACGATTTCCAAGCTTTGTTCGAGCAAGCTGGTAACTTGCCGGTTACCATCCGTTTGTTGGACCCGCCTTTGCACGAATTTTTGCCGACCGAGCTCGAATTGAAGGATGAGAAGTTCGCCGCGGACTTGGCGAAGAAGTGCTCTTTGGAATCTGCGGATGCTTTGAGAGAAATGTGCGAAGCCAAAAGAGAAAAGAACCCGATGATGGGTTTACGTGGCGTTCGCGTGGGTATTCTTGAACCGAAAATCACGATTATGCAAACCAAGGCCATCGTAAACGCGATTATTGATGCGTACATCGCCACTGGCGTGCACCCGAACGGGAAAATCATGGTTCCGCTCGTTTCCACCACCGAGGAATTTGAAAACCAACGCGCGTTGATTTTTCAAACCATCCAAGAAGTATTCAATGCTCGTGCTTCCGAAGTCAGTCGAGCCGACGTGCTCGGACCGGACAACCGCGAGATTCCAATCGGTATGATGTGCGAAACGCCGCGAGCGTGCATCGTCTCTGGCAACTTGGTCGAAGAAGGCGCTGCGTTCATGAGCTTCGGTTCTAACGATTTATCGCAGCTTTCTTTTGGATTCTCCCGCGACGACGCGAGTTCGTTCTTGGAGAAATACAAAGAATTTGGTATCATCGAGACGGATCCGTTCAACACCATCGATGTCGATGGCGTCGGGGAATTGATCAAAATGTCCGTCCGAGGCGCCAGAGCGGTGAATTCAAAGATTCCAGTTTCGGTTTGCGGAGAGCACGGCGGCGACGAGAAGTCTATCGAATTCTTCCACGAAGCTGGATTGAACGTCGTCTCGTGTTCGGCGTTCCGTGTTTTGGGCGCGAGATTGGCCGCAGCTAAAGCCAACATCGCCAACCCGAAGTCTTCCACGGGAGCCGCCGGTCCTCGTTAAAAAACGGGGGGGGGAAATGTGCGAGAGATGACTTGCGAAAGAGAGATGAGAAGAAATAAAGTCAATCAGAATTAACCATATTGTTGTACATGTTAAACTATCAGAAGAGCTTCCTCTCGACGTCGGGATAAAACAAAAATAAGAGAGTATAAACGAAATACGATGGCGAGAGCAAAGTTGCGCGCGCAGCGGGTCAATGTAACACGAGATTCCGTTCAACACACACAGCTTGTAAAATTTATCAATACATTCTACGAATAATATCGACAATATACATCTAATTCTCTAACACGCCAGCGCTAACTTCGCCTAAGAGTCCAATGACTGCAGAAAAGCCAAACGTGATTATAAACGCCACCAACACTGGATTATCGAGGGAGAAGAAATCCGGCGTCTTTCTCGCTCTCTGAATGATAATATCGATGTCTTCGCTCTTCGTTTTATCGCCACCGCCTTCAGTGTCTCCCAATTTGATAGCATTATTATTATTATTATCAGTCTCTCTTTCTCCTTCATCTTCTCGCAATAAATACTTCGTCTCCGGGTCTATCTTCACCAACCACTCGGTAAAAAACCACCTCTCCAACTTTCGCGAATCGTCTTGCTTTAAATCCTCCAGATATGTCTTCAGTTTGCCTTGATTCTTGTTCACCGCGAGATTGATGCGCGCAGCCGGGACGACGACGAACCACCAATACGCCACGGTGATCGAGACGACACCTAAAACGGTAAATTGTGCGTTCAGTGCTCCGGGTTCCAGGGGCGATGGCGCGTATTTTATGGCTTCAAAATCAGCCGGCAACGCTTGTAAAGTTGTTG
>Ga0115000_10001245_pt1 | contig 22776 bp, 16 predicted proteins | sample ArcticOcean_MG_C_6_FD_89690 | JGI IMG/M metagenome (GOLD analysis project Ga0115000, IMG submission 89690) | Marine microbial communities from western Arctic Ocean - ArcticOcean_MG_CB8_128 | ecosystem: Environmental > Aquatic > Marine > Oceanic | place: Arctic Ocean: Canada Basin | collected... | reverse complement strand
GCCGGGGCGACGGCGAACGACGATGTGGATGGTGACATCACGCAGTCGATTGAGATCACCGGGTTGATCATTAAAGGTACTCCCGGCATTTACACACTCACTTTCAAGGTGAAGGACAAGAGCGGGAATGCTGCCGCCCCTGTGGTGAGGACAATTAAGGTCGTCAAACTTGGCCCACCGATGCTAACCATTGCTCGGAATGCAAACGGCACTGTCACGGTCACTTTCGATGGCAAGTTGCAGACAGCGGTCGGTGTCAACGCTCCGTGGCAGGTGGTCGACTCGGAAAGCCCGGCAGTGTTGCCGGTTGAAAAGTCCGCCGCTTTTTTCCGTTCAATGCGCTGAGTCTCGAGCGGTCCCTCCTGTTTTTCCGGCTAAAAACCGATGAACACATCGCCGAGCAGTACGAAGATTAACCCGTGGGTTTGGGTGGCTGCATGGATGGGCGTTATTTTATTTTTTTCGACCGACCTGTTTTCCGGTCCACAAACGTCGCGCGTTATCGGGCCGTTTTTGAAGTGGTTCGTGCCCGATGTTTCCGATGAAACCATCCGAGACATTCAGCTTGTTATTCGCAAAGCCGCACACGTACTCGAGTACGCGATCCTGTCGATCCTTAGCTGCCGTGCTTTAGCCAAGTACACTACGCCGCTGCCATGGGCTGTGCTTGGCCAGGCTGTGCTGATTGCGTCGGCGTACGCTGTGCTGGACGAGTGGCATCAGTCATGGACGGCCGAGCGCTTCGGGTCGCCGCTAGACGTGGCCATAGACTCCGTCGGCGCGACCGTCGGCGCTGCATTTTTCGCTTGGCTTTCGCGCCGCAAAACAGGGACAACCAGCCCATGAAGCGGCCGATGATCTGGGCGGTGGTGCCGTACATGCTTGGCATCGCCGTGGCCGATACCGGGTGGTTTCCGTTTTGGCTCGCCCTCGCCGCCTGCGTCGCACTGCCGGCGCTGGCCTACGCGTTGAAAGCATCCCGAACCGTCACGCTGATGCCGGTGCTGTTCGGCCTTGGCTTCGCCAATCAGGCGTTTCATCTCAGCCAAATCCCGGCAGGCGACCTCCGGAACCAACTTGGCGATGGGCAGCAGATTGTCACGATGACCGGCCGACTGGCCACTACGCCGGAGCATCGCGTCAGCGAGATCAACGGTGAGGAGTATTGGCGCTCGATGGTGGAACTCGCCGTAAGCGAGATCGAGACAGACACCGGCCGCTCGGCTGCAAGCGGCACGGTGCACGTCTCTGCGCCGTTCCGGTTGGCTAAGCACTACTACGCCGGACGGCAGGTTGAAGTTTCCGGCGTCATAAAAGGCCCGCCGATCGCCCAGGCCAGGGGCATGTTTTCCTATCGCGACTATCTGGCCCGGCACGGCATCCACTTTCAGTTACGCACCAAGACTCCGAGGGATTGGAGGCTCTTAGACGAGACCAAGCCGCCCGCACCTTCGCTGTCCGTCCGCTTTCAGCGTTGGGCGCGGGACACCCTGGCCAAGCCGCTCGGTGGGGAGGATGATGTCGTCCGTCTGCTTTGGGCAATGACACTTGGCTGGCGCACGTCACTCAGCGGCGAAGTGGCGGAGCCGTTCATGCGATCCGGCACGATGCACGTCTTCGCGATCAGCGGTCTTCACATCGCGATGATCGCCGCGATTCTCGTTCAGTTGATGCGAATAGCCCGGTTGCCCCGTGTCGCGTGCGGTTTGCTATTGATTCCGATGCTTTGGTTTTATGTGGCGGCGACCGGTTGGCAGGCATCCGCTGTGCGTTCGTCGGTCATGGTGACCATCGTGGCGATGGGCTGGATACTCAAGCGCCCCGGCGACTTGGTCAACTCGCTTGCCGCTGCTGCCGTGCTGATTCTGCTTTGGGAGCCGCAACAGTTGTTCATGACCGGCTTTCAGCTTTCGTTCTCTGTCGTCTTTTCCATCGCTATGTTTGCCCTGCCGCTGCAGGAGCGGATTCAAAACCGGCTGCAACCCGACCCGTTGCTGCCGCCGGAGTTATGGCCGTGGTGGTCACGTTTTGTGGTCCGGATTGCGACCCCGTTGCTCGCGGTGTCCGCCGCGGCATGGCTGGGTTCGCTGCCCTTGGCGGCATCTACTTTCAACCTGTTCACGCCGGTGACACTGCTCGTCAATGCTCTCATCGTCCCGCTCGCCGGCTTGGCCCTATCTAGCAGTCTTGGCTGTTTGATTTTTGCTGGGTGGCTTCCTCTTGCTTCGGAGTTGTTCGCCCACAGCGCCTGGCTGTGGATGCGTTTGATGATGTGGCTGAGCGAAACGGCGGCAGCATTGCCGCTTGGGCATCAGTACGTAGCTGCGCCGCCCGCTTGGCTGATGTTGACTTACGTGGTTGCGCTGGCTTTGTGGGCGATGCCGTTGGTGCTGAAAACTAAGCGCCTTGGCACTCTGGCGTTGGTCGGATTGGCTTTTGTCTTGTTCGCGGTGGAGAGCTTGGCCAAGCGTGGTGAGTTCAAAATGACGGTGCTGCCGCTCGACAGCGGCTCGGCGATGTTCGTCGAGCCACACGACGACAAGCCGTTGCTCATCGACTGCGGTAGCGACTCCGGCGGGCGGTTTTCCGTGGTGTCGTTTTTGCGGACGCGCGGCCACGACGAGCCGCCGTGGGCTGTGGCGACGCATGGCGACCGGCATCACGTGCAGGGCTTCGGCAGCTTGGCCGAGGAGATGGGCTGGCCGGTGATGTTTGTAAACCCAACCCGGTTCAACTCGCCGTACTACAAGGAAATGATGGAGGGGCTGGAGGCCGCTGGCCAGCCGACGATTGTCGTTGCGCGTGGCAACTCCATCGCCGGCTGGGAGGTGCTGCATCCGCCAAGCGGTGAGCGCCTACCCAAGGCCGACGACAACATGACGGTGCTTGCACGCGAAGTACACGGCGTACGTGTGCTGCTGCTCTCCGACCTCGGCGAGGCAGGGCAGGCGGACTTGGCCGAGAGCGGTTTGGATTTGCGCAGCGATATTGTGGTGACCGCCATGCCCGGCGTTGGCGAGCCGCTTGGCCAAGCGCTGCTCGCGGCGATCGAGCCGAAGGCAATCGTGCTCAGCGCCTGCACGTATCCGTACACGGATATTCCGTCGTCGGCGCTGCTGGAGCGTTTGGCCAAACGCAACGTGCCGTTGTTCAACACGCTGGCTGATGGCGGGATTGAAATTGTCATCCGCCGAAACGGCGAGTGGCGGATCGAGTCGATACACGGTCGTGAAGTTTCAACCCCACTCGGAGAACTGAAAACTCCCTGATCAGCGGCCGAGCAGTTTGCCCATCCCCTGCATGGCCCCCGCGCCGCCCATTTTGGCCATCATTTTCTGGAACTTGCCCATTTTCTTCATCATTTTCTGCATCTCGCCGAAGCGCTTGAGCAGGCTGTTGAGCGCGGCGACGGTCGTGCCGCTGCCGGCAGCGATGCGGCGGCGGCGGCGCGCGTTCAGGATCACCGGCGTGCGGCGTTCCTGTTGGGTCATGCTGCAGATCATCGCCTCCATTTGGCGAAATTCCTTTTCGCCCTTGCCGAGGTCGGAGCCTTTTATGGCACTCTCGCCGCCGGGCAGCATCTCGACGATGCTCTCCAGCGAGCCCAGTTTTTTGATCTGCCGAAGTTGATCGAGGAAATCCTCGAGGGTGAAGTGACCCTTTTTCATCCGCTCCTCGAGTTTGAGGGCGGTCTCCTCGTCGATTACCTCGGCGGCTTTCTCGACGAGGCTGACGACATCGCCCATGCCGAGGATGCGTGACGCCATTCGGTCGGGATGGAACGGCGCGAAGTCCTCAAGCTTTTCGCCGGTGCCGGCGAACTTGATCGGCTTGCCGGTGACTTCGCGGAAACTGAGCGCCGCGCCGCCGCGTGCGTCGCCATCGAGCTTGGTCAGGATCGCGCCGGTGATGCCCAGTGCCTCGTCAAAATGCGTGGCTACGCTGACCGCCTCCTGCCCGGTGGCGGAGTCGAGCACGAGCAGGATCTCGCGCGGCTGAACCCGGTCGCGAAGCTGGACGAGTTCCTGCACCAGCGGCTCGTCGACCTGCAGTCGGCCGGCGGTGTCGAAAATAACCACGTCAATACCGTCCGCCTTGGCCTTTGCCATCGCCCCGTCGGCGATCTTGAGCACGTCCTGTTCGCCGCGCATGAGGAAACACGGCAGATCAAGCTGCTTGGCCAGGGTCTCGATCTGGTCCATCGCAGCGGGCCGGTAAACATCCGCACCGACGAGCAGCGTTTTGCGACCCTCGGCGGCGAGTAGGCGGGCGAGCTTGCCGCTGGAGGTGGTTTTTCCGGAGCCGTGCAGGCCGCACATCATCAGGCTGAGCGGCTGTGCGAAGCCGCGCGGGAGGTCGAGTTCGCTGCGCTCTGCGCCGAGCAGCGCTACCATCTCGTCATTGATGATTTTGACGATCTGCTGTCCGGGCTGGATGCTGGTGAGGACCTCCTCGCCGAGCGATTTCTCCTTCACGCGGGCGATGAACTGCTTGGCGACCTTGAAATTAACATCTGCATCCAGCAGGGCCATGCGCACCTCGCGCAGCGCCTCGGAGACGTTGGTTTCGCTGATTTTGCCTAGTCCCCGGAGGTTCCGGAAGGTCTTCTGGAGTTTATCGCTGAGCGCGTCAAACATGGGCGCGGACGATAGAAACACAAACGGTGTTTGACAAGCGCGCCACAATTTGGCGTAATCCGCCGCTCTTTTCGGTGGGTAGGATACCGAAGCGGTCAAACGGGGCGGACTGTAAATCCGCTGGCTTAGCCTTCACAGGTTCGAATCCTGTTCCTACCACCACTTCTTTTTACTTGCCGCTCACTCCGAACACTCCCCGGCCTCGGGGGTCGGGTGAGCCGGTGAACGGTTTGCCAGCTTGGCCAAGGCCTATTGCTTGGGCGGCACCGAGGGTGTTGACGACTTTCACCGTGTGGCCCTTGGCGCGGAGCGCGTCGATGTTCTCTTGGCCAAGCGCCTTCTCTACGAGCAGTCGGTCCGGTTTCCATTGGTGATGAAACCGCGTCTGAACAAGCGCCTCGGCGGGCGACTTGCCGTAGTCAACCACTTGGATGACTGCCAGCAAAACCTGCGTGATGATGGTCGGGCCGCCGGCCGCGCCGACGGTGAAGATCGGTTTGCCGTCCTTCAGCACGATCGTCGGGCTCATGCTCGAGAGCGGGCGCTTGCCGGGGTCGACGGTGTTGGCCTCCGCGCCGATCAGGCCAAACGCGTTGGGCACGCCGGGCTGGGAGGAGAAGTCGTCCATCTCGTTGTTCATCACGACGCCGGTGCCGGGGATGACCACGCCGGAGCCGAAGGTGGTGTTGACCGTCGCTGTGCAGGCCACCCACCAACCATCGGTGTCGGCGGCGGAAAAGTGGGTTGTGTGTTTACCGAACAAGTTCGTGGCGGCGTCCTGCGGCGTCGAGTGGGCATCGATCTTGGCAACTTTTGCGGGGTCAATTCTTTTGGCGAGTCGGCGCGCGTATTTTTTGGAAGCCAATCCCTTGGGCACCGGAGCAAAGTCGGCGTCGCCGAGCCAATGAGCGCGGTCGGCGAACGCCAGTCGCATCGCCTCGGTGACGAGATGGACAAACTCGGCTGAGCCGGGCGCCATCGAGCGCAGATCGAATTCCTCTAGGATGTTCAAAATCTGTGCAACGTGCACGCCGCCGGAACTGGGAGGAGGGAAGCCGACGATCTCGTGCCCGCGATAAGTCGTTCGCACAGGTTCGCGCCGCTTGGCTTTGTAACTGAGCAAGTCTTTGTGGGTGATGAGGCCGCCGTTCGCGCTCATCCACTGCTCGGTCTTCACCGCGAATGGGCCGCGATAAAACCAATCGACGGAGTGAAGGGCGATGCTGCGGTACGATCTGGCTAAGTCTGGTTGCTTTAGCCGATGACCGCTTGGCCATGCGTTGCCATCAACATCAAGAAATATACGTGCGCTGCCGGGAAACTTTCTAAGTTTTTCAACCACTTGGCCCAGCCGGTGCAGGTATGAGTAGTCGAGAGCGAACCCTTGCTCGGCGATTGTAGCCGCTCGGCCAAGGTGTTCGGCGAGGGAGAGGTTGCCGTGTTGCCGGATCGCGAGGTCGTACGCCGCCAACGCGCCGGGCACGCCGATGGCCAACGCGCCGGTGCGGCTAAGCTCGGGGTTGGCTTTGCCATCGCGCAAATACATGTCGCGGCTCGCTGCGGCCGGGGCGGTTTCGCGGCCGTCGATCGCTGCGAAGCTGCCGTTCGGCTTGCGGACTAGAATGAAACACCCGCCGCCGATGCCGGAGTTGAAGCCGTCCACCACGCCCAAAGTTAGCGCGGCCGCGACGACGGCATCGACGGCGTTACCGCCTCGATCGAACGCATTCATCGCCGCTTTGGTGGCGAGGGGATGCACGGTTACCGCCGCACCGGTTCGCTCCGCAGCTTTGCCAAGCGGGAGCCCGAGCAGAAGCAGGATGACAATACGATTCAACATGCCCGGTGGAGGATGTTTTGTGGCATCGAATGTTGCAAGTCGGTTCTCGGCTTTACAAATTTGGGACGGATTTAACCGTGGGAGTGAGATAAGTTGACTCGCCCTGAGGTGTGGGTAATCTACAGTTGTATTTCACGATGAACGTTCTTTTCAAAATTCTGGCGCGTATTGTTTGTCTTTGGGGCTGCGTTTCTGGCGGTATTGCGGTTGAGGCGGTTTCGCCGAAAACGGCGGCTGCGTTTTTTCAGGATACGAAGGTTTGGGACGTGGTACTTACGGTGTCGCCGGAGAATTACGCCGCGCTTGAGCCGAGGAACACCAGAGGCTTCGGGGCCGATTTTGAATATGTGCGGGCGAATGCAACAGTGGCCGGCAAGGCATTGGAGAATGTTGGCCTGCGGTACAAGGGCAACTCCAGTTTTTCAACGGCTCGCGGTATCCCAAAAAAATCGTTCAAGATCGACTTCAACCGGTTTGTGAAGGGGCAGAAATTCGTTGGGCTGACCAAGCTGAATCTGAACAACAATGTCCTCGACCCGTCGCAGATTCGTGAGGTGCTGGCGTATCGGCTTTGGCGCAAGCTGGAATTACCGGGATCGCGCACGGCGTTCGCGCGGGTGACATTGACCGTGCCGGGGCGGTACGACAAGAAGCTGCTTGGCCTGTACGCCGTGGTGGAGCAGGTGAACGGGCCGTTCCTCAAGGAACGGTTCGGCACAGGCAAGGGCCTGTTACTCAAGCCGGAGCGCAGTCTGGCGATGCCGTATTTTGGCGAGGCGATCGCGGAATACCAGAGAGTGTACGTGCCCAAGTCCAACGCGAAGCCGCGCCAGGCCAAGCGGCTGATGGCCTTCACGCGACTGATCAGCCAAGCGGACGATGCGGCATTTTCTAAACAGATCGGCGACTTTATTGGCCTTGGGCAGTTTGCCAGGTTTACTGCAGCGCACACGGTGTTGGCGCATCTCGACAGCTTCCTGTTACGCGGCCACAACTACTATCTCTACCTGCCAAAAGACGTCGGCAAGTTTGCGTTTTTGCCGTGGGACGTGAACAGCACCTTTGCCAGCCACCGCTCGGCGGGTAGCCCGGAGCAGCAGTTTGATCTAAGCGTGAAGCAGCCCTTCGCGAAAGGGCAGCGATTGCTCGAGCGGTTGATGAAACTGGAGTCGTTTCGCGAATCGTACGCGGGGGAATTGAAAAAACTGGTGGCCACGCATTTCTCCAGGGAGGCGATCGGGCGTGACATGGCGGAGTTGCGGAAGGCGGTGGAGCCAACGGTCAGGGAGGATGAATATAGTGACTATCGCGAGTTTGTGAATAATTTTGAAACCCCCAAAGCCGCCGCATCGCCCGAAAGGCGTGGCGGATTTCGCGTGGTACGCAAGCCGCTGCTGAGGGAGTTCGTGGCCAAGCGGCATGAGTCGATCGCCGCACAGTGGGCAGGCGAGCGGGAGGGCTACACGCCCGGTTTGCGTCGGCGCTGAAGCGGACCGAGCGAGCGGTGTCCCCGAGGCTAAAGCAGGCTCCACTTGGCCAAGCGCAGGACGGCGCGCGGGCGGCTGGTCATTTGCTCGTACCAGGCGGTGAGAACGGTGCCGTCTTGCAACTCGACGGTGGAGGGGTAGCCGAGGTCGCCGTTCGCGCCGTCGCCGGAAATGGTGATTGGCTTGCTCCAGATTTTGCCATGGTCGGTGCTGATGCGCGCCTGGTTGCCGAATGGCTTGCTGCGGTAACCATAAGTCATCAGCAATCGGTCGTCCCGTAGGCGGAGGAGGTGCGACGGCAATCCCCAGACGCCGATCGGGTGCGGCACGCTCCAGCTTTTGCCGCCGTCAGTGGACTCGCTTTGCAGAGTCTCCCGGCTGTTGGGCGAGTTGTTATTTCGGATGTGCGCGACAAGGGTGCCGTTGGCTGCCTCGACGGCGTGCAACTCGTGGTACTCGCCGGGATCATCGTTGGGCCGGGTGGGAATCTGCGCCAGTTTTTTCCACGATCGGCCGTCGTCGGTGGATTCGCAGACGCCGATCCACTTGCCGCTCTTCCACAAATCCTTCCCTGCGTAGAGCTGTCGGCCATCGGCGAGTTGGATTGGGCCGTGGGGGCTGTTGACGATCGAGTCGTACGGCGTGGACCAGGTGACTCCGCCGTCGGTCGAGCGCAGCATCCACGTGCCGAGTTGTGCCTTGCGCTCGGCCTCGCTGATACGGTGATGGGCGCCGCGCCAGCGGGCCTGACGCGCGGCGTCCCAGTTGTTGATTTCGCTGTTGCGGAAATAATGCTCGTAGGCCAGCGACGAAAATGTGGTGGCGAGCAACGAGCCCCTGGCCGTCTCGAGGATGCCGGCGTCGCGGTCGTCGATCGCGAGGTCGAGCAGCACGCGGGGGAATGTCCACGTTTTGCCGTCGTCGTCCGAGCGCATCAGTTCAACCTGGCCAAAGGGGCAGACGTGCATCTCGCGTCCGCCTGAACAGATGAGCAGCAACTGGCCGTTGCGCCGCCGAGCCAGCGTCGGCCAGCCGTGGTAGTGATTCGGGCGCAGGCTGACGACCTGGATGTCGTGCACCTTGGCCAAGTGCCCGGTTGTTTCAGAACGAATGTGCGGGGCGAACGCGGCACCGAGGCCAAGCGCGGCCGATTGGCGCAGCATGCGGCGGCGGGAGAGGGGACGAGGCTTCACGTCGGAGACGGTAGCGTCGTTTTGCAGGGTGGACAAGCCGGCCACGCGGAGTTCGTGCAGTATTGACGGGGCAACAGGACGTACAGGGTTGGATAAAGGTGGGCGTTACTCTTGTTTTTTGTTCCGTCGGGAAGAGATGATGATGGTGGAAGCGATGCCGATGGGGATGGAGCTAAGCAGCGTCATGACGATGATGAGCAGGGCCAACTCGGCGGTGCTCATCGCATGGGGTGCGGGTTTGAATTGGATCTCAGCCACCAGCGGTAGGTGGTCGGATGCCTCGGTTTTCGGCACGTCCATCCATCGTACCCTGAAGTTTTTTTTGTCGGAGAGCCAGATATAGTCGATTCGCCGTGCCGGGTTGGCGCTGCTCATCGTGAAGCCGTTGCTCTTGCCGGCGATGCCCCATGCGTCGGTCCATTTTTTGCTGAGTCGCTTGTGCAGTTCGCTGTCCGGTATGTCGTTGAAGTCGCCGCATAACAGGGCAGGCAGGCCGGTGTGTCTGGCGAAGAGGTCGGCGAATTGAGTTTCGCTGAACAGTCGCTCGGCCGGGTCGCGGGTGTGGTCCAAGTGCGTGCAGGTGAACAGCAGTTGGCCCTGGGCAATTTTCAGGACGGCCTGTAGGACGCCCCGTTGCTCGCCTTCGCGAGCCTGTTTCAGGCGATGATTTTCGTGCGACTCGATGGGAAAGCGACTTAGGATTGCGGTGCCGTATTGGCCACCCTGAAAGTTATCGAGGTTGGCTCCAAACGCGACGTTCATCCCGGTGAGCCTGGCCAGGTCCGCCGGCATGTCGATGCTGCCGGTGCGCTCGGTGTTTTTGTCAACCTCCTGCAGGGCGATGACGTCTGCGTTGGACTGTCGGATGACGTTGGCGATGCGCTCAAGATCTACCTTGCCGTCCAATCCTTCGGCGTGGTGGATGTTGTAGGTCATTACGCGCAAAACTACTGGCGTGATGTCGGGCGAATTGCAGCCTGTCAGCAAACTCAAGCCAAGCGCTGAGAAAAAAAGACAGAGGCCAAGCGACCCCTGCCTGGTAAATTGTCTCATGACGATGGCCTAGTTTTTCTTCTTCCGCCTGAGGCGGAAATCGTCGGGACGCTTGTTTTGCGTCGGCCAGTAGTCCCCTCGCCTGAAGCTGTATTGTGATGGGTTGAGTTCCCTGACGAGATCGACCTTTGTGCCGTCCTTGGGGATTTCGAGGTCGAGCAGCCAGTAGGCTCCATTGACCAGTAAACGGCGGGTGCCGGGGGCTGCGAGATCGGTCGAGGAGCCCATAGTGGTGGCGAATGTCCGCCCCTTCTTTCCTCTTGGCACCTGATAGTCCTTGGTCCAGAAGACCGGCATCATGGGGTTGTTTTTCCTGCCTTCCACCGCCTCGTCATCGGTCGGTTTCATGCCAAAGAACGGATCGTTCGTTTGCGGGCCTTCGCGTTTGGTGACTTGCCCGAGGATGATGTGTTGCGAACCCTTCGGCAGTGGCAGTCGAACGCCGTAAACATCGCTTGGCCCCCAGACGTCACCGTTGCGGATGCCGCGCGTGGTGGGATGCTTCTCCGCGCCCGGCGCGATGAGGCCCACGGTACTCTCGGTCTTGTGTCCACCGTGATGGTTCTTCCAGTAATCGCCGAGGATGAGTTTGCCGAAGCCGCCGTTCCATTCCTTTTTTGATCCGTTGTAGCCGTTGCTGTAATGGGCGTATTTTTTGTTGCCGGCGATGTTGAATGCGTGGGTCGCCGTGCGTAAGCCAATCACCGGGCCACCGCGTTTGAGGTAGGCGTCGATGTGCTCCATCTGTTCCTCAGGAAGATCGCGGAAGCGGGTCGCGATAAACATCAGATCAGCATCGGCCAACGCCTCGAGGCCGGGGATGTTGATGCGGTTGTTCGGATCGACGATACCGCTCTTGGGGTCGATCGCGAAGACCACGCGGCAGTCGAAACCGTGATGCCGTGAGAGGATGTCGGCGAGCGCGGGCATCGCCTCCTCGGATCGGTATTCCTCGTCGCCGGAGATTAGCACGACTTTTTTGCCCTTGCCCGGGCCTTTTTTGCCCTTGTAATCCAGCCATTGCCCGGATGCCGCCGAGGCGCTCACCGCAGCGGTGGCGAAGAGGGTGATCAGCAGTTTTGATGTGTGTTTCATGTCGATAAAAAATGGTGCTCTAGGCGACAAACCGTAACGGCTGCCGGGCCGATTGCAACCCTGTTGCGAGCGAAATCACTCGTCGCTAGTCGGCCGTTTGCCTATGGTCTTTGCCGACGTACCGGTGATGACGCCCGATAAAAAACCAGTCAACCCGTGGCTGGTGACAAGCATCAACCTGCTGGCGTGGCCCGGCATCGGTACGTACGTTGGCGGGCAGAAAGCTGTGGGCGTCATTCAGGCCGCCTTGGCTCTGGCCGGGGGGCTTTTGAGCCTGAGCCTCATCGTGGTGCTGTTTCGCCTCGCGATGAGGCTGGATTCAACCCACTTCGACACCGAGTCGTTCATGGAGGCTAACGGCACGCTGATTGGCCTGGGCGGGGGCGGCCTTGGCCTGCTGGCGATTTCGTGGGTGTGGGCTGCCGTGAGTTCCTTTCAAATCTCAACTCGTTTAAAAACCAGAGACTGATTATGGGCAATGTTGCACCAGAAACCGTCCTCGGAAAACTGACGCGCCGCGAGTTTCGCGAGCGCATGGCGTCCGGCGAACTGGTGGGCTGCCTCATCCCGGTCGCGGCGATCGAGCAACACCTTGAGCATTTGGCGATGGAGCATGACTGGCGCAGCGTTGGGTTGGTGGCCCACGCCGCGGCCAAGCGACTGGCTCCGCGCGTGCTCGTTGCCGAGGGGCTGATGTGCGGTATCAGCGAGCATCACATGCGACATCCTGGCACGTTGACGCTGCGGCCTGGCACGTTCCTCACGGTGCTGGGCGATATGATCGACAGCATGGTCCGCGCCGGCTTTCGCAACATCGTCGTGGTCAACGGGCACGGCGGGAACATCGAGCCGATCCGCGGCACGTGGGATCAGTTCCTGCGGCAGTTCGACGGCACGAACCTGCATTTTTTGTCCTATTGGGAAACGCTTGGCCAGCCGGACGCCGACGAACTGCTGCGCGGCGGCAAGCGGCTGCCAGACGACATGCCGGGGCACGCGCAGGAGTTTGAGACAGCCATTGCCATGGCCAAGTTCCCCGAGAACATCCGTGCTGATGCTCTCGCCGATCAGCCCGACAGGAGCCCCTCCTTCGCGACGGCGGAGCAGGGGAGCGAGTGGTTCGATCGCGTGACCGTACGCTTGGCCAAGTTCGTTGAGGAGGTCATCGATGGCGGGCGGCAGTCCGAGACCCCGCCGTTTCACCCGTAGCCGCTTGGCCAAGATTGCGGTTTATTAGGCGAACTCAAAATCCCCTTGCAAGGCAGGGGGAGGTTTGGCAGGGTGCGCGCCCTTCTGGGTGCGCCCGTAGATCAACTGGATAGATCGCATGGCTACGAACCATGAGGTTGGGGGTTCGAATCCTCCCGGGCGTACCATTCAAAAAAGGCTTTTCAAGTGGGGGGGCTTGGGTACTCTTCCCGCATGAAGTCCCATTCTGTTTCAAGACGTCGTTTTCTCCAGTCTTCTGCGGTTGCCAGCGCGCCTTTTATTCTGCCCTCTGGAATCTGGTCGGCCAAGATCAAGCCGAATGACAAGATATCCGTCGGTTTCATTGGCATGGGTATTCAGAACAGGGGACTTCAAAGACGGTTTATGGGCGACAAAAACGTCGTCTGCGTGGCCGTTTCGGACTGCGACACCACCCGTCGCAACGCCGCCCGTGACACCGCCAACAAGCGTTACGATAACAAGGACTGCAAGGTCTACGTGGATTTCCGTGAACTAATCGAGCGCGATGACATCGACGCGGTGAGCATTGCCACGCCGGATCACTGGCATGCCATCCAGACCATCGCCGCGGTGAACTCCGGCAAGGATGTTTACTGCGAGAAACCGCTCACCCATAACGTCCACGAGTCGGTCGAGGTGATGAGAGCGGTGAAAAAGAACAAGGCTATTTTGCAGACTGGTTCGATGCAGCGCTCCTCGCGCGAGTTCCGTGTAGCCTGCGAACTGGTGCGCAACGGTGTCATTGGCAAAGTCGAGCGTACTGCAGTCAACGTCGGCCCTCCCGGCGTGCCGTGCGATCTGAAGACGGAGAAGCTGGAGCCGGGCCTCGACTGGGAAAAGTGGGTTGGGCCAGGCCCGATGCGCGGCTACAGTTCCGTACTCAGTCCGCGCGGGGTGCACGGCCACTTCCCGAACTGGCGCAACTACAAGGAGTATGGCGGGGGCATGGTTTGTGACTGGGGCGCACACATGATCGACATCGTGCAATGGGGACTGGGCATGGACGACAGCGGCCCGGTAGGCACCATCCCGGCCGAGAACCCCAAGGCGATGAAGGGCGCGCAACTGGTTTACGATGGCAACGTTCCATTGATGCACGGTACGGGGATGGGCTCGAGCTTTTACGGCACCGAGGGGCGCGTGGAGTGTCACAGAGGTCGGATCGGCCTTTGGCTAGGGGAGAAGTTCATCGCCGGCCGGACAGGCGGAGACAGGAACATTAACCTCGGCAAGGAACTAGACAAGATGGAGTCCGAATACCTCAAGGATGCCAAGGTGAAGCTGTACCGCAGCAGTAGCCATATCCCGGATTTTCTCAACTCGATGCGTACCCGCAAGAAGCCGTGCACGCACGAGATCATCGGTGCGCGCACTGCGATCGCCTGTCATCTGCTAAACCAGACCTACTACAACCACACGGCGATCAAGTGGAACCCGAAGAAGAACACATTCGTCTCCGGCGGCGACCCCAAGTGGCTGACCCGCGATTACCGCGGCGAATTGGACGTTTGACCTTGGCCAAGCGCTTGGCCGGACGAGATGTGAAAATCTTTGCTTGAATATCGTGCGCGATTTCTGTATCCGTCTGGGTGCACGGGGAGTTCTGGGCCAAACCACACAGGAGATACCAATACCGTTTTTTAGCCGTCACCACTTCGGGTGACTCGCTTTGGTATTTTCATTGGTACCACCAGATTTTTCTTCCCCCAGCATTTTTAGTGAAAGCAGACCACATTCGAAATATAGCGATTATCGCGCACGTGGACCACGGCAAGACCACGCTCGTGGATGAGTTGTTGCAGCAGAGCGGCACGTTTCGTGATAACCAGGTTGTCGCCGAGCGGGTCATGGACTCGATGGATCTCGAGCGCGAAAAGGGAATCACCATCAAGGCCAAGAATGCTGCCATCAAGTGGAACGACTACACGATCAACATCGTCGACACGCCGGGCCACGCCGACTTCGGCGCTGAGGTGGAGCGCGTGATGAAGATGGTCGACGGCGTGCTGCTGCTGACCGATGCCGTGAGCGGGCCGCAGGCGCAGACGCGCTGGGTGCTGCGCAAGGCGCTTGGCCACGGGCTCAAGACGATCTGCGTGGTCAACAAGATCGACCGCGACACCGCCCGCCCGGAGTGGGTACACGACAAGGTGCTGGAATTGTTTCTCGAGCTGGGTGCGGACGACGACCAGTTCAACGCGCCGTTCCTCTACGGCAGCGCCAAGCTTGGCTTCGCGGACTACAAACTCGACGGGCCGCGCAAAGACATGACCGACCTGTTCGAGGCCATCATCGAGCGCGTGCCGCCGCCGGTGGTCGAGGAGGCGCCGTTTCGCATGTTGGTCAGCAACATCGACTGGGACGACTACGTCGGCCGTATGGCCATCGGACGGATTTTATCCGGGGACGTCCAGCAAGGTGACATGGTCAATGTGATAGGCCGCAACGGCAACCGGCAGAGGGTGAAGATCATCAAGCTGAAACAATTTTCCGGCCTGCAGACGAACGACGTGATCAAGGCCACGGCGGGCGATATCGCGGGGCTGGCCGGGTTTGACGAGGTGGACATCGGCGACACGCTGGCAAAGGCCGACGACGCGGAGCCGCTGCCGTTCGTTGAGATCGATCCTGCCACCGTGCAGATGGAGTTCTCCGTGAACGATGGCCCGCTCGCCGGGCTCGACGGCAAAAAAGTCACCTCACGAGAGATCCGCGCGCGGCTCGAGCGCGAGACCAAGTCCAACATCTCCATCAGCGTGCACGACACCAGCGAGAGCACCCGCTTCCTTGTTGACGCTCGAGGCAGTATGCAGATCGCCGTGCTGCTCGAGACGATGCGCCGCGAGGGCTTTGAGGTACTCGTGTCGCGGCCGACCGTTTTGTACAAGGAGATCGACGGCAGACGAAACGAGCCGTTTGAGCAGATTTGGGTCGAGGTGCCGGAGTCGCATCTCGGCACCGTCATGGAGACGCTCAGCAAGCGTTTGGGCAAGATCACCAATATCGAGCATCACACCGTCGGCGTGACTGTCACCGCAGAAATCCCGACACGCGGGCTGATCGGTTTCGAGAGCGACCTTGTCACCCTCACCAGCGGCAACGGCGTGATGAGCCACTCGTTTCTCGAGTACCGGCCGTACAGCGGCGACCTCGTCACGCGCCAGACCGGCACGCTGGTCAGCATGGGGAAAGGCACCGCCATGGCCTACGCGCTGGACGTGTTACAGACGCGCGGCCGCTTGTTTGTGGCGCCGGGAGACGGGGTGTACGGTGGTCAGGTGATCGGCGAAAACCCGCGTCGCGACGACCTGCCGGTGAACCCGACCAAGGCCAAGCACCTCGACAACATGCGCTCCTCCGGCGCGGACAAGGCGATCATGCTGACGCCACCAATCCCGTTCTCCATCGAGCGCGCCATCGAGTACATCGACAACGACGAACTGGTCGAGGTCACCCCGAACCATTTGCGTTTCCGAAAGCGCATCCTCGATGCCAACGACCGCCGGAAGGCAACCAAGCGCGCCAAAGCCGTCGCGCTGGCTTGATGCGGGAGGGGTTGCTCGTCCTCGTCATCGAAAATAAAACCGAACACGAGGGAGGGAGGTGTGAGGACGAACATCACGGCCAAGCGGCTACTTCACCTCGCCCCAGATTTTTTTTAGGAGCTGATACATCCGCGGATCGTGCTCGTTGAGTTCGGCTCGGACGAACGGGTAAAAATCGTTCATGCCGAGGTACGCTTCGGTGCACTCGGCGAAGTACTCCATTTGGTTGGTTAGGCCGTAATGCTTCACCGTGCGGCCGGTGTAGAGCAGCACTTTCTCGTAAATGCCTTTCTCCTTAGCTTCATTGTAGGCGCCAAGTACTTCCTCGTTCTCAAAACCTTTGTTCAGTACCTGGTCGTGGTAGGCGTGGGCCAGTTCGTGCAGAATGACGTACGGGTGCTTGGCCCATTGGCCGCGGTCCAGCAGCGCCTTGGCGCGGGGGATGTGGACGTGTTTCACGAGACGCGGATCATGCCTGTTCGCGCGGAGCCATGTGACGCCCGGGTGATACTGCATCGAGCTAAGCGGCTCGTAGTGGTGGTCCAGCCAGATCGGCAGCTTTTGCAACGCCTTCACCTTGGCCTCGGGGAGGATATATTTGATCCGCTGTAGGTGGTTGGCCAACGCGGTGAAAACCTGGCTCTTTAATTCCTTGTTCTCATTTTTGAGGAGCTTGGGATCGACCTTGATCGTCCATCCTTCGAGTTTTTTTACGATCGGATCGTAAAACTTATTCTCCTTTTTCTCTGCCATCGCTTGGCCAAGAGCACCGAACACGAGTGCGATTGCGAGTATCGTTTGTTTGATCATTTTGGGCATATTAAAATTATTTACCGGTCAGCCTGAGCAGTGCCTGGCCAAGCGCATCGCCAATAAGGAAGTAGCTCTCGGCATTGCCGTACCAGTGATGGCCGTGGCCAACGTTCGGCGACTCCTTGGCTGGCCGGGCAAACTGTGTGGTTTGCACGAAAGTTGTGTTTGGGCCAAGCGCCTTGGCGGCGGCTTTTTGGGCCTTGCGAATCGCGAGCATATTGTCGCCGGCCTTGAGGCCGCCGTTGCCGAGTTCGCCGATGACAACCGGCAGGTTTGGCTGCCTGAATTCCCTGCGCACATCCTTGACGAGATTGATGAGGTTGGCTTCGTACTCCCTTAATGCATCGTCATCGAACATGTCGTTCCAGCCCTGGAACCAGACGAAGCCGCTGAGTTCCGGTTTACGCTTGGCCAACTGCGGGAATTCATCGCCAAGCCTAGCAAGGCCCTCGTGGTATTCGGTAAGCATCTTTTTGTAGAATTCACCGGTGCTTCCGCTGGAGCTGGGAGGGCGGAAATCTTTGTGGATGCTTTTGCCGCCCCACGCTGTCTTGATGAGAAGCACCGGTTCTTCGTAAGCCTCGCCGACGAGGTGGCCGAGTTGAAATTCCGGCCCGATGTGGTGGTTTCCGCCATAGCCGGTGAAGCCGACCGTCAGTCCGCCGGTCTTGATTTCCTCCTCGGTTTGATGCCGGACAAAGACGTCGTCGCGCACGATCCAGTCGCCTTTGGCGTCAACGATGTGTTTGTAGAGGTTGGCGCGATCCCGGTTTTTCATCACGTTTTTCAGGATGCCCTTGCCGCCGTTGTAATATTTCGGATGATCAAAATCGACGACACCCTGACCCTGCATGTTGGACTGGCCTGCGAGCAGGAAGACACGAAGTTTGTTGGAGTTATCGAGGTGCTTGTCGAGAAACGCGTAGCCAGCGTCGAGTGCGGTTTTGTTGAAAATGGCAAAGAAGTGGCCGGCGCCCTTTATGATGTGCAAGTCTGTCTCGACTCCCGCCTTTTTGAGAGCCCTATGCAGGGCGGTCGGGCCGGCGTAGCCCACGGTAGGATGGGTTTTCACAGGCACAAGCATATCTGCTGAGCCGTTGAAGAAGAAAATCGGTGCGTCGTCCTTGTCGACAAAAGCGGTGGGCGACGCCGAATGATAGATTTGCCGCTTATTGCTGAGCGAGCCTCCCAGCCAATAGGAGAGCATCTTGGAATTTTCTCGGTTAGTTCGAAAATCGGTTGGTGTGCCCCCGGCGACTGCAGCGGTGATTTTTGTGCCGATGCCCTTTGGGTCGTCCTCTTTCGACAGGCCAGTGGTGGCAAGTAGCGAAACCAGGTGACCACCGGCCGAATAGCCGATCGCGCCGATACGACCGGGGTCGGTCTTGTATCTGGACGCGTGTTTGCGAATCCACCGGACAGCATCGCGGCAGTCCTCGATTTGTGCCGGGCTTTTGTGCTGGGGTGCAAGGCGGTAGTCGATTGCAAAACAGCAGTAGCCGCGCCGAGCGAGGCTTTTGGCATACATGGTGAGTTGGGTTCGAGATCCCGCCCGCCATGCGCCACCATGGACGACGAGCACTGTGGGAAATGGGCCGTCTCCTTTCGGCACGTAGGCGTTAAGCTTGAGTTTTTTGCCGTCGATCTCCTTGTAAACGATGTCCTTGGTGCGATCGAAACGAAACCCACTCGCAGTCGTCCCTGCAACAAGGCTAAACAGAATGAACAGTGCGGCAGTACGATACATGTGCGAGGAGTCTTGAGTTACAAGGATCAAGTTTCAAGCAAACCCTTTGCCCTCGCTTGGCCGAGTGGCAAGTAGGAAATCGCTACCACGACAGCCAGATTGAGAGTCAGGCCAAACACTCCGGCGTGGACCCCCCAATTCGTCAGCGTGCCAATCGGGTATAGTGCAAAAACCAGCGTTAAGCCGCTGACGAGGCCCCAGAATGGCGCGCTTGGCTTCATGCCTCGCCAGTGCATGCCGAGTATGAAGCCGGGGCCTAGCTGCATCAGCATGTCGAACTTCATGTCCATGAGTTTGACCAACGTTGGCTTGTTTTCGAGCGAGTTCAGGTAAATGGCGATAGCGGCCATGATAGTGACCACAACCCACGACACTGATTTGCCAATCGTCGTCAACTTCTCCTCACTGGCGGCGGGGTTGATTTGCCGATGGTAAATATCTTTCGTCAGCATCGATGAGACAGACAGCAACACCGAGTCTGCGGTGGACATTAGCGCAGCCAGCACCGCGGAGAGCAGCACCACTACCAACCAGCGGTGAAACACTGATTTCTCCATCACGATTCGGCAGATTTCGCCGAAGACACGATCTGAATCGGCATCCTTAAGAGCAGCCAATTCCGGTGCCGAGGAAGCAGCTGCGGTGACCCCTACAAGTACTGCGATTAAGGAAGCCGTCAGCGGCAGGAAAGCCATGGTAGCTAAGCCGTTACGCAGTACTTTGTTACTTCGAGCGGCATAAATTCGCTGGATCGCCTGCGGATAGAGCGCGCCGCCGATCCCTACAACGACGATGTAGCTGAACCATTGGCGGATTCCCAGCGCGTCCGGCGCGGCGACCTTTTCCGGCTTGGCTTCTTTGAGTGTCTCGAAGCTTTTGGCCAGCCCGCCGAAGTGATCGAGCACGACGAAAAGCAGAATCGCGAAGCCCACCATCAAGATGCTACCCTGGATCACATCCGTCCACGCCACGGCGCGAAAACCGCCGAGCGTCTCGTAAACTAGCATGATCACCGCGAGCAGAATCACCCCGGCGACGAACGCCGTCTGCGGTTCGAACGTGGTCATGCCCTGCAGCAGCAGCCCCATCGCTGTGAGTTGGGCGAGCAGATAATTGCCGATGGCCACCACCATAGTGATCGAGGCCAGCACCGTGTACGGGCGATGGCTGAAACGGTGCTCGAGGAAATCCGCCGGCGTGATGAAACTCTCGCGCTTGGCCAAGCGATGCAGTTTCGGAGCGAACACGAGATACACCACAATGATCGCCGTCATGAAATGCACACTCATCAACCATGCGTAACCAATGCGGAACGTCTTGCCGGTGAACGCAAACAGCGTGTTGCCGCTGTACTGCGTGGCGTACAGCGTTAGCACCAGAACGAGGAAGCCGACCCCTGAGCCGGCAAGGTAAAAGTCTTTGAGCGTATTCTCCCTGCGAGCACGCATACCGCAGTAGCCAATGCCTATCAGGGAAAAAAGATAAATGGTGATGAAGCTAAGTTCCGCGGGGCCAAGGGGGATATTGTTCACGAACCGCCCTCCGGGTCATCATTATCGCTTGGCCAAGTGCTAAACGCAGCCCAAGCGGTTAGGCAGGAAATCAGAAATGAGACGCCCGTACTCACCGCCACCCAAAGAGGCATCCCAAACACCAGTGGCGTCTCGCCGCCGCCTGCTGCCCAGTACCAAGGCACAGCAGCGGTGAAAAGCAGTACAAAGCCAAGAGCCAGTAGCCAGGGCAGGGGTGATATTTTTGGGTTGGGATCGGGCATCCGCGTGGCGGTAGATTGTCCCGCTGCCAGTTTGGGTTGCAATCCAATTTATTCCGGGATTGAAAACGGCTTGCCGTTTGGCGGTGTCTCGGCATCATGCCTGCCCTTCACGACACGGGTCAGTCGCGTTGGCGTAAATGGGGTCATAGCTCAGTTGGTAGAGCGTCGCGTTCGCAATGCGAAGGTCAGGAGTTCGACTCTCCTTGACTCCACCATTCTTTTTAACCCTAAATTTAAAGGGTTTAATGTACTTCAGCCGGATTCTCTCTTTCTGGTTATTCACTGAAAAAGTGCCCAATTGTGGATAAATAATCCGTTTTGTCCCACTTTTGTCCCACTTTGGGGTGTTAAAACATCTGTAAACGGCTATGTTCGAGACAGAACGAGGTAGGGAATGAAGTTCACATTAATTCAAAGAAAAGAGAGTGGGCCCTGGTACTTGAGGGTTCGATTGAACGGTCTAGACCAGAAGATTAATCTTGGGACAGGCAGCAAACAAAAGGCGAACAAACTCGCCCTGGTCAAGTATGATGAGATTGTTCGAACCGCAACTGTTGACGGGGCATTTAATGAGCTAACGGCGCTCTTAGATCGCCTTCCAAAAGAGGAGGCAAAGAGGAAACGTGCCGAGTTCCGGGCCAAGCTGAATGTTGCCAAGTCGGGCGATTTGCCGACGATGTCTGATTTCTGGAAGCGGTGGGAGAAACTACCATCAACTCAAAGGAGAGTTTCACACATTGACGACGTGGCTCGTTGGGAGCGCTGGATCCAATTCCTATCCGAAAAGGACCTTAAAGATTGTCGCCTAGATGAGATTGACGAGCACGTGGCAAACCAGTTCGCACTTCATTTGGATGAGGAGCGATTGACCCGCCACTCGAAGCTTCGAATCCTCGCTCTGCTGAAAAATGTTTTTGGCGAGTTTGCCGACGAGTTTGGATTTACGGTGAACCCGTTCAATGCCGCTTCGTCAAAGTTGTCCAATCATCAAGTGGATGCGACCGAGGGATTGCCAGATAAGCGTGAGCCATTTTCAGCAGAAGATGTTGCGTTGATTGTCGGTGTACTCAATCCGACTGTTGTCGAACCCGATGTGGCTTTGCCTCCAATAATCCGACGAAATCGACGACAGTATTATGCACTCGTGATGATCATGATGGGAACCGGTTTGCGGTTGAAGGATGCGGTCTACCTGCAATCCAAACAAATCAAAGGGAGTGTGCTGGAGATGTCTCCGTTCAAGACTCGCTGGCGGGGTGACAAAGTTGTCCAGGTACCCATTCCCCGATGGGTAGTATCTGTGATTGACGAGTACTGCCGTCCCGATAAAGAGGGTAGGTTGATGCCCGGATTGAAGGACGAGTACGATAAATCGCGGCAGGACTTTTCTAAAAGCCTTATCACACTGTTGAAGCGGTTGGGTATGAAAACCACAGGGAAACGTGTTCCAGGGCGAGCACGGGCCGCAGCTGTCAAAGGTTGGCACTCTTTCCGGCACACCTACGATTCTGCTATGCAGCAAGTAGTGGCAAATCCAGTACTGGTACAAAAGGCGATGGGTCATGCTTCGTTGTCACAGACGTTCGATTACACGCATGCAGATATCGCTAAGTTGGCGCAATCCGCAGAGTCATTAAACCCAATTAAATAATGATAAGAACTGAGGTGGAAATTGATTACAATAGCTTGCCGAAGAGATGGGAGTACGTGGATTGCATTCCGTCTAAAACTGTAAGCGGAGGGATCGATCTAATTGCTGACGATCAAGTTCTTCGGATTGTTTTCAGCACCGCGCAAGCTAGATTATTGGCTGAGGAGAGGGCTATTGTAAGATTACTTGAACCCAGGCGACTTCTTTCTCGAGATATATCCCCCGCGCAGCGTGTTAGACTAATTACAGAGGGTGTCGGGATGGAAGGAAATATCACCTACAACATTTGGACTGAGGTACAAAAGGACAAAGTTACGCTGGTTCCAAGAGAGGTGCAATTGAGCATTTGGCTACCTCCGGTGGAGGAGGTGGCGGATTTAGCCGAAAGGTGGTTGGAGGGGGGGCAAAAAGGAAAGGAGAAATTTTCCATAGGTTATGCCATGTCGTCATTCAAGTCGTATTTAATAAAAGCCGGTTTCGAGGGCGGTAGGTTTAGCGGCAAAAACAGATCAGACGATATTAGAGGAAAAGAAGCCGGTATCGAGGAAGTCAGGTTCAGCGCCAAAAACAGATCAAACGATATTAGAGGAGAAGAAGCCGGTACCGAGAAAGTCAGGTACAGCGCCAAAAACAGAGCAAACGATATCAGAGGGAGATTTTTAAATAAATATCATTGGTTTGAGTGGTGCGAAATACCTGAGCATTTATTTT
>Ga0115000_10001240_pt1 | contig 22832 bp, 22 predicted proteins | sample ArcticOcean_MG_C_6_FD_89690 | JGI IMG/M metagenome (GOLD analysis project Ga0115000, IMG submission 89690) | Marine microbial communities from western Arctic Ocean - ArcticOcean_MG_CB8_128 | ecosystem: Environmental > Aquatic > Marine > Oceanic | place: Arctic Ocean: Canada Basin | collected... | reverse complement strand
CCACCGGTATCGCTACCCAATGCGGCAATGCATTCGTGTGCGGCAACCGCTGCGGCAGAGCCGCCACTGGAACCGCCGGGAACTCGATCGAGTGCCCATGGGTTCATCGTTGGGTGCTGTGATGAGTTTTCGTTTGAAGAACCCATCGCGAACTCATCCATATTAGTTTTGCCAACGATCACCGCCCCTGCGGCATTGAGCTGGTTTACTACCGTAGCGTTATAAGGCGCGACAAACTGATCGAGAATATTTGACGCGCAGGTGGTGCGACTGCCTTGGGTGCAAATCAAATCCTTTAAAGCGATAGGCACACCGAGCAAAGGCAAATCTTCTCCTTTAGCGATTCTGGTATCGGCGGCTTTGGCCTGCTCAAGGGCTTTCTCTCGCATCAAATGAGCGAATGCTTTTACCTTGTCTTCGACTGCATCAATACGTGCGAATACCGATTCTGTTAATTGTACAGAAGAAAGTTTTTTCGAATGGAGCAGTTCTCTTGCCTGCGTGATGGTAGTGCGGTGCATGGGATTAAATTATTTTGGGCACTTCGTAATGGCCTTTGCTATGTGCGGGAGAATCGTTAATAGGGGATTGGTCAGTGAGGGGTTCCGTTGCCACGTCCTCTCGGAAAACGTTGTTCAAACCCAACACATGCGCGGTGGGCTCAACGTTTTCAGTATCCAGTTCGCTGAGTTTCTCGATGTATTTAATGATGGTTCCCATCTGATTCGAGAACTTCTTTTTTTCCGCATCGGTTAACTTCAAGCTAGCCAGTTTTGCTAGATGTTCGATATCCATATTTTTAATTTTTGGAATTTCTATTCCTAAAAATGAAACACGCCAAATAATTTTTTCAGAAGCTAAATATTATCAGTTCGTAAAAATGGCTCTGACCTTTAGCCTATAGCGGCACGCTAATCGGAGGTGGATTTACGGTCTTTTTTCTTTTTCTTTTTCAGCTCAACCATTTTCTCGGTAGCGGTAATTTTGGATGCTTTACGCGCCAGTCGTTTGGTTTTCTTTTTCATTTTGCGAACTTCGCTAGCATCGTCTTTTTTAGTCGCTTCTGCCAGATTGGACTGAGCTTTTTTGAGATGTTCTTGCAATTTTTCAACAGTGGCCATTTGGTCGTTTCCAATATTAAAGTGTTAAGGTAAACATTGTTTATACCATAATGGGGTTCTATCTGGCAAGAAACCTCTTCTAGGACCTTAGCTGGACCTCAAGGACGACTAGGGTGAAATCATCGGTGAATTCACAACCGTTCAGGTAGGTTTGTACATTTTTTTTAAGTGCTTGGCCCAGTTTTTCAGCATTCAATGACTTCCCCATCTCTTGGGCATTTTGTCTCAAACTATCCAGACCATACATTTCTTCGTCTATTCCGCGAGCCCGGTGAGTCCATCGGTGTAACAGATCAGTTTGCTGTTGAGGGGGAGTTCAACCGCCCTCTCCTATAGATCGTTGTCGCAATGAATCATAAGCGGGAACCCTTTTTCGGTGTTGAGTTCCTGAACGTTACCCGATTCGTATTTGATGAGAAGAGGTGGATTATGCCCGGCAGATAGATATTTCATGCACCGAGTGGGTAGATGGACAACGCCATAAAAAGCGGTGATGAAATGCTCCGACTTTTGATTGTCACAAAGGCTTTGGTTGATTTTTTCCAGCACTTCTTTCGGTGATCGAGTGGTGGATAAAAATGACCGCAAGACGACGTGCATCATTGCCATGATGACCGCTGCCGGTGACCCGTACCCGGAAACATCGGCAACCAGAATGCCCAGGTGTTCATCATCAATGCGAATGAAATCATAATAATCGCCGCTGGCTTTGGAAGAAGGCTGGTAATCGGCAAAGAAACGGAACCCGGGAATATCGGGAAGCTGCTGGCAAAGCAGGCTCTGTTGAATAGAAGCGATAATATCCTGTTCGCGTTCGATGAAGGCGTAAGGACCCATCAACTCATTATAAAGTTTTTTGGTTCTCAACACCGCCTGCACACGCGCTAGTAATTCTTCCGGATAGGAGGAGTCAGAATACAAACAGCAGTGCCAGTATTGCTATTCTATTCTGAGATATTTTTTTTGTTGAACGGTTCAGAAAAAAAACGGCAAGAATCAAGGTGATGACACAAGCCAGATAGGGCGCAATAAAAAACTTCGCTACATTCCCGAGAAGGCCGGCGATGAATGCTAGGAGGAAAGGTAGGATGGGTGGAACACGCGCTCTGTCGTGAATGCTGGCATTTTTGAGAAAAACTATTTTTTCGCGAGCTGTTTCATGGTTCCCCCAACACCTGCAGGTCGATCTGTCGTCTGGAAAGGTCGACATTGGTAACGCGCACTTTTACCCGACCTCCTATCTGGAACACGCGATGCCGTCTTTGCCCGATCAATTTATGTTCGGTTTCAATGAAGAGGTAATAATCATCCATAATGCTGGAAATTTTTACTAAGCCCTCTACAAAAACATCTTCTAATTCGGTAAAGAAGCCAAAGCCTGTCACTCCCGTGATGATTCCGTAGAAGGTCTTGCCAATTTTATCTGTCATGAATTGCGCCCGTCGAAGACTTGTGATTTCTCTTTCGATGGACATGGCCTGGATTTCCATTTGCGTTGATTGCGCAGATATTTCACCTAGCGAAGTTTGCAAGGCTTTCTTATCCTTTTTCGAGCATTTATGCTTTAGATATTTCTTTATGATCCGGTGGACGATCAAGTCTGGGTACCTGCGAATCGGCGAGGTGAAATGCGCGTAGTGAGGAAACCCAAGACAATAATGTCCGGGGTCAGACTCGGAGTAACGTGCTTTTTTCATTGTCCTCAGTAACAGGGTATTGACCACTCTTTCCTCTGGAGTGCCTTGGACTTTTTTTAACAAAGTGTTCAAGTCCTGTGAACTAATTTTATCAGAAGAAGGAAGCCGCAAGCCGAAGGAGGTTATGAACTCCTTGAACTCTGAAAGCTTGGTGGGGTCGGGAGATTCGTGAACCCGTTGAATACAGGGTATTTCTTTTTCATGCAGACTAAGAGCAACGGCTTGATTGGTTACCAGCATAAACTCTTCGATCAGTTGGTGTGCAACGTTATGTTCGACAATGCCGATTTGTTTTACCTTGCCTTCTTCGTCAATGCGGATGTCTGGTTCCGGTACATGGAAGTCAACGCTCCCATTTTTAAATCTACGTTTCCGAAGTGTCTGGCTAAGGTGGTGCATATCTGTCAGCGTTTGCATGAAAGGCGCATCGCTATCTTTATCGCTTCCATTTACGAGTAGTTTCGCAACTTCGTTGTAAGTGAACCGTCGTTTACTTTTAATAACCGATTTGTGGATTTGCGTTGCCAGAGGATTGCCTTGTCGGTCGAAATCAATAAATGCGCTCAGCGTCAGGCGCGTCTCTTTTGGTTTCAGACTGCAGGCTTCATTGGAAAGAATTTCTGGAAGCATCGGGATCACTCCATCCGAGTAGTAAACGCTGGTGCCTCTTTCAAACGCTTCCTCATCGAGATGCGAATTTTCTTCTACAAAATGACTGACATCGGCAATATGTACGCCAAGCTGATATCCTTCACCCATAGGCTCAAGTGAAACTGCGTCGTCAAAGTCTTTTGCTCTTTCGCCATCAATGGTGAAAGTCATGAGGTCGGTCAAATCTTTACGGTCTTGCAAAGACCCCATATCTTTTGCCGCGGCTTTTGCTTCTTTAATTATTTTTGGCTGGAAGCCCTGGCGAATGCCAAACTTGCGTAGAATGGATTGCACTTCCACTTCTGGGTTGTTGGACTTGCCGAGGATTTCGATGACCTTTCCGACAGGCGGTTGATGTCGGGTGGGATAGGTTTCGATTTCCACATCGACAACTTGTCCATTCTTTGCTTCTTTGCGGTTCTTGCCTGGTATAAATACATCATGGAAATGTTTGCCTTCGGTAGGAATAACCCATCCATCTCGACCAAATGTTTGGTAGACACCGACTAAATTGGGGGTGTTGCGTTGCAGGATTTTTATGATGCGCCCTTCTGGGCGGCCGGGCTCTTTTTCCGATTCCACGCGAACCACTACATGGTCTTGGTGCATTGCCTCATTCATACATTTCTGGTGAACATACACATCGTTGGTTTCGTGATGCTTGTCGGGAATGACAAAGCCAAATCCGTTCGGATGCCCCTGTAATTTTCCGGTGATCAGATTCATTTCATCGGGGAGACCGTAACGACCGCCACGAATTTTTATCAACGAACCTTGGACGGCCATGTCTTTGATGTGGTTGCGGAACTCGCGATGATCTGCATCTGTTACTCCTAATTGCTTGGATAGTTCGGAGATTTTCATCGGGCGGCTGACTTTTTTCTTCAGCAATGCCAGAATTCGCGCGTCGGTGAGTTTCATAATATTAACCGAATGAGGGATATGAAACCCTTGATATCCTATAACAGGATGAAATGCAATGCCGAGATAGCGTAGATTTTTGATAACGCTTCGCTTATAATTCCCCTCATACTAGGAGCAAATACCAGCTGGGTATAGTGAAAGGCTTAATAGCATTTGTCGGCTTTAAGAGTATAGATTTATTGCCTCCTGCGTTAGCAGGTGAAGGAGAAAGATGAAAGTTCAGGTAGATTGGCTGAAAGAATATGTGGAAATTGACGCACCTGCCGCAGAGCTGGGCCATGTGCTCACTATGGCGGGTTTAGAAATTGAAAGCCACGAATTGCTCGACGAAGAAAAAGGCGATGTGCTGGAACTGAATGTGACTCCCAACCGCGGCTATTGCTTGTCACATCTGGGTGTGGCACGTGAAGTATCTGCTCTTATGGGAGGAACGTTTAATCCCCCGGATGCTTTGAAAGCGTTGGAGAAAAGTTGGGGGACAAAGCCTGTTGCAGAAAAGATCGCTGTTGAAAACTTGGAAGAAAGTTTGTGCCCGCGTTATGCCATATTGGTGATTGAAAATGTTAAGCCGGGGCCTTCTCCTAAATGGTTGTGCGACCGGTTACAGGCAATTGGGTTGCGGCCCATCAATAATATTGTGGATATTACCAATTTTGTAATGATGGAGTACGGTCAACCGTTACACGCTTTTGACCGTGAACTGCTTTCTGGAAATAAAATCATTATTCGCAATGCAAACAAGGGTGAAAAATTTACCAGCCTTGATGGTAGCGAATTGAAACTGGATGTGGATGCGCTGGTTATTGCTGATGCGGAAAAACCTGTTGCTCTGGCAGGGATCATGGGCGGAGCGAACAGCCAGGTTTCTGATACAACGCAAAATATTGTTTTGGAAAGCGCATGTTTTGATTCTTCCGCGATACGGAAGGCGTCGAAAAAATATGGCTTACGGTCAGACTCTTCTTACCGCTTTGAAAGAGGCGTGGATATAGAGGGCGTTATCACGGCTCAGGCTCGCGCGGCTTGTTTAATCAGAGAACTGGCGGGAGGGGATATCTGCAAAGGCAGAATCGATGTTTACCCAAAAATCCGTGAGAACATTCAAGTGGCATTGCGAGTTTCTCGGGTGAATCAGTTGCTGGGTTCTGATTTTAGCGCGGAGCAGATAAAAGAAATTATTTACCGTTTGGGATTAAAAGTAGAAATGGCGATAAAGAATGAAACTCTACAGGTTGAGATCCCCGGCTTTCGTCCCGATTTGACGCGTGAAGTAGATATTATTGAAGAAATTGCTAGGGTCGATGGATTCGACAAGGTCGCTACCGTCTTCCCTGTGGCTTCAGTGAGACCGGTACGTATTACTCCCAGAGAAACCTTGTTGCGCAAAATAAGGGAGGTGCTTTGTCATACAGGATTTTCTGAAACAGTTCATTTCAGTTTTGTTGAACGCGAACAGGCCGAAGATTATTTGTCTTCATTTGCATCGACAAAAGATAAAGTGATTCCGTTGAAGAATCCTTTAAGTTCTGAAAACGATACCATGCGCACGAGTTTGATTCCCGGCCTGCTGAAGACCATTCAGAATAATTTGAGTAAGGGACAAAAGCCTCTCAAGCTTTTCGAAATTGGCAGCGTTTATTTTTTAGACTCTGAGGGTAAGCGTGTTCAGAAAACTGTTTTGACGGCTGCAATGTTGGGTCCTTATGAGTTTACGCCTTGGAAGCCGCGTGGCAAAGAATATGATTTTTATGATCTAAAGGGAGCGCTCGACAATTTATGTTCTCATTTTGGATTGGAAGTGGGTTTTCCAGCTAATGCCAAAAGGTCCTATTTGTTGACGGAGAAATCAGCAAATTGTTGTGTCGATGCAAACGAGCTAGGCTATATGGGGCAGCTTTCGCCCGACAAAATGGAGATTATAGAAAAAGTTTTCGTTTGGGAATTGGATTTGCAAAAAATTGAGGAATCGCTTCCACCATGTCCACGTTTTCAGAACATTGCGAAATTCCCGGAAATCTATCGCGATATTTCTATTCTGGTGGATAGGCAAGTCACCTCACAGAAGGTATCCGACTTGATTTTAAAAGCAGGTCATCCGCTTTTAAAGCGGGTTGAGTTGTACGACCATTTTGAAGGAAAAAAAATCCAGTCGGATAAAAAAAGTCTCACTTTTGCCCTTTCTTTTCAATCTAAAGATAAAACCCTGTCGGACGATGAGGTCAGTCCTTTGTTTGAATCCATCGTTCAAATGTTAAAGACCGAATTGGACGCGTCTCTCAGGGAATAGACACTCTGATTGGATCCCATTGACACCCTAATTTTTGGGTGCTACGATTCTGCCATGTCCAAACCCGATATAGAAAAGCTAGAGGCAGGTATTTCAACTTTGCTTGAGGTTTATCGCCAACTTAAAGAAGAGAACCAAAAGTTGACATTACAGGTAGAAGGCCTGATGCACGAAGGGGAATCCTTGTCGAAGGAACAGGGTTTTGCCAAGGAGAAGCTAGAGCGCCTCGCTGGACTGGAAGCGTCAAGCAAGAACAATGAAAAGGATAAAAAACAGGTTCGCGAAAAAGTTGCTCATCTTTTGGAAAAACTTGAAAAATTTGATTTAACTTGATCTGATAATGGCAAAAATACAAATTTACGGCAAAACCTATAGCTTGAAAAATTCTTCTGACCAGGTGAGTACGGAAGAGGTTGCAGCTTATGTCGATGCAAAAATGTGCGAGCTAGCTGTAGTGCGTAGTAAAACCAGTTCTGCGGATCTTGCTGTTCTTGCGGCTTTCAATATTGCGCAGGAATTAATGGAGTTGCAAAAACAGACCAGTGCCAATGACAAGGCCCATGAAGAAAAAATTGGGCGGATGCTAGAGGCTATAGAAGGTGAGGTTCAAGCGATTGAAAGATAGGTTCTTATGACGCTCACATAGCTCTTGAGGGTGTTTTGCCTTTGTGTTACGATGAGGTTAAATTTCAATTTGTTGTCTCCCTGTTGTGCTTGAGTAAAAACTTAATTTCTTGAGCCAACACTTCGTAAAAGGGGTTGATGAATCGGCTGCGGTGTGCATGCCTGCTCCGGTAGGAAGCCTAAAGCAGTTCACGGATACCCCACCTGTCCTTGACAGGTTCAAAAAATAGTTTTTGCACGGCATTACGGGGGGACTTTTTGATTGAGTTAAGAGCTTCAGGGGCAGATAGCCCAGGTGAGCCTGAATATATAAATAAGGTCTTGTTTTCATTATTTAAAGGCTTCCAGGCTTGTTTGCAGAGTGAAGATTATGAACGGATCGTATGTTTCGTTTTTTGATATAACCATTTCAAAATAATCTTGTTGTTTTGCCTCATCTTGTCTTTCCTCAGGCTTGAAATTGTAGGGCTACTCCCTGATGTTGCTGTTTCTCACCTAAAAGCTTAGAATGTGCCTGATTTTGGGTACGGTATCTTTATTTTGCAAGATCGGTTAGGACGACTATGGCTTGCGCTATTCCAAAACTGGATAAAGCAGCCGTCCGGAAGATGATGATCCGGCGCAGAAATGATCTGATACTGGATGAGGTTGTTGATTTTAGTAGGGAGATCGAAGAAAACCTGTTTTCCTGCGAAGATTTTTTAATTCGTGACTCTGTTTTATATTACCTGTCGTTTGGAAAAGAGGTGCACACGGATGCCATGATCGCACGCTCGTTGAAACTTGGAATAAAAGTTTTTGTTCCACGGGTAGTTGAAGCCGAAAATAAACTAGAAATCTGTGAGATTAAAAGTCTGGAAACAGATTTCCATATCAATGGTTTTGGAATTCGGGAGCCTTCCGGGGTTACTGCCGCTTCACCGACTAAAATAGATGCCATCGTAACACCGGGCTTAGCATTTGATTCTTCTGGCGGGCGAATAGGCTTCGGTGGCGGTTATTATGACAGATTGTTTATGGAGTTGCCGGTTAACTCTTTACGTTTAGGGGTCGCTTACGATTTTCAAATAATGGGCTCCCTGCACCAAGATGTTTGGGATAAAAAGGTGCAAAAGGTTTTTACTGAAAAAGACACGTTAAATTGCTGAAGTTTCCGGAAATATTCAGTATGTTTACTTCAAGAGGTTTTTAAATGCATATTTTCACTGCCATAAAAGTAAACTTCAGTACCTTGATCGGGGGAATGTTCTTTGCCTTGGCGATCGGGTACGGAATTGGTTATTTTTTACGGAAGATGTTCACGGAATATCAGATTAAAGAAGCGGAAGCTCGCCGGCAGAAAGTTATCGCTGAAGCGGAGAAAGAGGTTCAAAGCCTCATGAAGTCGGCAGAAATCGAAGCTCGGGAAAAATCGCTGGTAGTAAAAGGCGAATTGGAAAAGGAAATGAAAAGCAAGCGTGATAGCCTTCGGGATCAGGAAAAAAACCTTGAACAAAAAGGACGAGACCTGAGGAACGAATCCGCAAAATTTCAATCCCGTGAAAAGGAAATCGAATCGCAGTTCGCAAAACTCGATGAAAATAATAAAGAGGTTGAACAGCAAAAAATAGAATACAAGCGACTGGTTGAAGAGGAGCTCAGAAATCTCGAAGTAATAGGTTCTTACACGGCTGAAAAGGCGCGGGAAGAGATAAAGAATAAGATCATTAATGAAGCCAAAATGGATGCGGCACGTGAAGTAAAGAAAATTGAAGAAAAAGTGAAATCGCAAGCCGATGACGAAGCGCGAAAATTAATCACCATGGCGGTTCAAAGGCTGGCATCCGACCACATTGCTGAAACGACCGTTGCTGTGGTTGAATTGCCCAGTGATGATATCAAAGGTCGCATCATCGGTCGCGAAGGGCGCAATATTCGAGCTCTTGAGCAGGCTACAGGAATCGATCTGATCATCGACGACACACCGGGTGCGGTAGTACTCTCCGGGTTTGATCCGATTCGACGGGAAGTGGCGCGACGGGCTCTCGAACATTTAACTCTTGATGGCCGCATTCATCCTGGCCGAATAGAAGATGTAGTCACTAAATGCAAAAAAGAAGTGACTGAAGAAATTCAAAAAGCGGGAGAGCAGGCGGTCCTGAACGTTGGGATTGATAATGTGCATCCTGAAATGGTCAAGCTACTTGGCAGGCTCAAGTATCGAACAAGTTACACACAGAATGTTCTCGAACATGTTCAGGAGGTTGCATTTGTTTGTGGAGCCATTGCGGTTGAGCTTGGTTTAAATGAAAACATGGCGAAGCGTGCAGGGCTGTTGCACGATATTGGTAAGGCTATCGATCATCAAACCGATGGAACTCATACTTCTTTAGGGGTAGATATTGCTAAACGCTATGGCGAACATCCTTTTGTGTTAAATGCCATCGCGGCGCATCATGAAGATTGTGAAGCAGAATCTCCTTACGCAGTCCTTGTTGCTGCAGGCGACACGATTTCTGCGTCAAGACCGGGGGCGCGACGCGAGATGCTGGAAACTTATGTTAAACGTATGACGCAGCTGGAAGAAATTGGTGATTCGTTTAAGGGTGTGCAAAAAACTTTTGCAATTCAATCGGGTCGAGAAGTTCGTATCATCGTTACACCTAGTGGAACCGATGATCAAAGTGCTAATATCCTCGCACGCGATATCGCAAAGAGAATTGAAAAAGAGGTGACGTATCCCGGTGAAATTAAAGTCACTGTGGTTCGTGAATCTCGATTTACCGAGTTTGCTAGATAATAATAGGCTATTTCAAATAATAGCCAGTTTCCCATATAACTCAAAAAAGAACTGAATTCAGCTCATGGAAGAATTAGGACATTTGATCAAACTCAGGCATGAAAAGCTTGCAGACCTGAGAGAGAAGGGAATTGCTCCCTACATCAATCGGTTTAAAGTAGACACCTCTATTCAATCGCTGGTGCAGAAATTTGATGAGGGTAGTAAAGAAGAACTCGATGAAAAGGATCATACCTGTATAGCTGCTGGTCGGATTATGACTCGGCGCAAGCACGGTAAAACGACTTTTGTCAATATTCAGGATTCCGCCGGACAAATTCAGGTCTTTATCAATAAAAATGCTTTAGGCGAAGAAGCCTACGAGATATTCGGAAAATTTGATATCGGGGATATCATTGGAATCAACGGAAGAATATCCAAAACAAAAACAGGAGAACTAACCCTGTTTGCAAGCAAGGTCACTTTACTGTCCAAATCTCTGCAACCCCTTCCGGAAAAATGGCATGGACTGAAAGATGTTGAGTTGCGTTATCGACAGCGTTATGTAGATTTAATCGTTAACCCGGATGTCAAAAAAGTTTTCGTTCTACGCAGTAAAATTATTTCCGCGCTTCGTGATTACTTGAATGAGCGGGATTATCTCGAAGTCGAGACTCCAATGATGCAGTCTATCCCCGGGGGTGCCACGGCTAGACCTTTCAAAACGCATCACAATGCTTTGGATATGGATCTTTATCTCCGCGTCGCGCCGGAACTTTATTTGAAGCGGCTGGTAGTTGGGGGAATGGAAAGAGTTTACGAGATTAACCGGAATTTTCGCAACGAAGGCATATCGACTGAGCACAACCCTGAGTTCACTATGGTTGAGTTCTATACTGCTTATGCCGACTACAATGATCTGATGGATTTAACAGAAGACCTTTTTCGTGTCATTAGTGAAAAGGTTTTTCCAAATAACGATTTTAAGTTCCCCTACACGAGCGTTGTGAATGGTGAATCGGTGACAGAAACGATTGATTTTTCCCAGCCATTTCGGCGTTGCACCTTCAGGCAATCCTTGATTGATATTGGAGGCATTGCTGAGGAGCATCTGGGCGATCCAGAAAAAACGGCGGCATTTGCCCTAGGAAATAAAGTGGCGTTGGATAAAAAGGACAGCCATGAAAAAATTCTCGCAAAACTGTTCGATCATTTTGTGGAACCAAAAATGTCTCAACCCACTTTTATTACGGACTATCCGTTAGCCTTGTCACCTCTATCCAAGCAAAAGGAAGACGACCCGGAGTTGGTTGAGCGGTTTGAACTTTTTATTGGTCGCAAGGAAATAGCCAATGCTTACACCGAGTTAAATGATCCGATAGACCAAAAGAAAAGATTTGAAGGGCAGGTAGCAGAGCGTCAGGCAGGTGATGACGAAGCTCACTGGATGGACCATGATTTTATCCGCGCCCTGGAATACGGTATGCCACCAACGGCTGGGGAAGGCATTGGTGTTGACCGATTGGTTATGTTGTTTACCGATAGCCCTTCCATTCGTGATGTGATCCTTTTCCCTCAATTGAAAAAGGAATCAGGGACCTAGTCCTTGATTCACCCCTTATATGTCCTTTGAGCTTTTTGTCAGCCTGCGCCATCTCAAAGCCAAGCGTACGCAAAAGTTTATCTCCCTAAATACCTGGATATCCGTCGGTGGTGTCGCTCTCGGAGTGATGGCGTTGATCGTGGTCATTGCTGTTATGTCAGGTTTTGGGAAAGACCTTCGCGATAAAATCCTTGGAACCAATAGCCATATTGTTGTTACCAATATCACCCGCTCGGGAATGGATGATTATGAATCCGTTTTGAAAAAGGTGATGCAGGCCGAAGGGGTCAAGGCCGCCGCTCCATTTATTCTCAATCAGGTGATGCTGACGTTTGGTGGTAGCTCTTCGGGTGTAGTTGTTCGTGGTATTGACCCTGACCGGGAAGCGATGGTTTCAGATCTTGAGAAAAATCTGATTCAAGGTGATATTGCGATGTTGAAAAAAAGTAAGAGTGCATCCAAAGGCCCTCGGCGAGATAATATTATTCTCGGGAAGGAACTGGCGCAAAAGTTAGGTGTGCGAATGGATGACGCGGTGTCAATGGTTTCTCCTGCATCCCGATTGACTCCCATGGGCTTGGTGCCGAAAATAAAACTTTTTAAAGTGGTTGGATTTTTTGAATCGGGAATGTTTGAATACGACTCCAGTCTGGCTTTCATTTCCATCGATTCGGCGCAAAAATTCTTTGCAATGAAAGGAACTGTGAGTGGCGTTGAAATTCATGTGGATGATATAGACCATGCAGATAAAATCGCGGAATCTCTGCAGGAAACTCTTGGTTTTCCTTACTACGCAAGGGATTGGATGAAGATGAATAAAAATCTTTTTTCTGCTTTGCGTCTTGAAAAAATTGTCATGTTCATTATTTTAATTTTAATTATCCTGGTGGCGGCTTTTAATATAGTGAGCACGCTTTTTATGGTGGTCATGGAAAAAACAAAAGAGATCGCAATATTAAAATCGATGGGAGCATCGCGTACCAGCATAATGAAAATTTTTAGTATGCAGGGTTTGATCATAGGTGTAACGGGGACATTTATCGGTTGTGTCGGCGGATTCACCATTGTTCCTAATCTCAATGAAATAGTCGGTTTTATTGAAAGTATATTTGGCATAACTGCTTTCCCGAGCGATGTGTATTACCTCGATAAGCTACCTTCTGAAATTCAATATCTGGATTCATTTCTTATTATAATTTTTTCTATCTTAATTTGTTTTTTAGCTTCTTTGTATCCGGCGTGGCGCGCTTCCCGGCTGAATCCTGTAGATGGCCTACGTTATGAGTGACCCTGATAAAATAGATAGAAAATGCCTGATCGAAATGGTAGCTGTAGACAAAAGCTATGCTACCAAACGCGAGACGATCCATGTCCTCAAAGAGGCCAATTTGAAAGTGCTTTCTGGAGAGGTTTTGGGAATCGTAGGTGCATCGGGGGTGGGTAAAAGTACGTTGTTGCATGTTCTCGGCGGATTGGATCAACCGGCGAATGGGAAAGTGATATTCAAGGGGCATGATATTTATCGGCAAGGGAACTCTTTTCTGGAAAAATTCCGCAACGTTCACGTTGGATTCGTTTTTCAGTTTTTCAATCTATTACCTGACTTCACGGCTTTGGAGAACGCAATGTTCCCTGCTTTGATTCAAAATAAACAGAAATCGGTCGCTAGGGAAAGAGCAGAATATCTTTTATGTGAAGTCGGTATGCAAGACCGGATGTCTCATAAACCCGGAGAATTGTCTGGTGGAGAAAGCCAGCGTGTCGCTTTGGCAAGAGGATTGATGAATCAGCCTGATTTGTTATTGGCAGATGAGCCTACCGGGAATTTGGACACCCATGCTAGTGACCAATTGATAGAATTGATTCGCAAACTGAATAAAGAATTCAACCAGACGTTCGTTCTTGTTACGCATAGTCAAAGAGTCGCGGGTCAGTTGGACAGAGTACTAGAACTGGTTTGCGGAAAGCTCAATCCGATCAAACAAAATCTGGTAATTTGATTTTATTTGATTAAAGTTTTATTGAAAACTGCTTTGAAAATCTGGAAGGGGGAAACATGAAGCTGGAACAGGTTGCTTCATTAGTGTCCGGAACCTTGGTAGGGGAGGATGCTGTAGAAATTAGTGGTGCACGTGGAGTCGAGAATGCTAGAGAAGGGGATATTACTTTTCTCATGCAAAATAAATATCTTGAAGCATTAAAAAATACGCAAGCCTCGGCAGTCTTGGTTATGGAACCTGTCGATATCTCGATCCCGCAAATCGTTGTGGCAAATCCAGAACTTGCCTTTGCGCGTTTGATTAAGGAATTTAATCCGGAACCCAGACCGCAGCCGGGAGTTCATCCCAGTGCTGCCATAGGAAATAATGTGAAGCTTGGAGAGAAGGTCACACTTTCTGCAGGAGTTTGCATTGGGAATGATGTTTCTATAGGCGATGATGTTGTTTTGCATGCGAATGTGGTAATTGGCGATAATTGTAAAGTGGGAGACCATTGCACGTTGCATCCCAATGTCACACTTTATCGTAATTCTAATTTGGGGAATCACGTCATTCTACATGCAGGGGTGGTAATAGGTGCCGATGGATTTGGTTACACTTTAGATGAAAAGGGTTGCCATTATAAGATCAACCAGTTTGGTTGCGTGGTGATCGAAGACCATGTGGAAATTGGTGCGAATAGTTGCGTTGATCGAGCTGCTATGGAAACCACCCTTATTAAGGCAGGAACAAAAATAGATAACTTGGTACAAGTTGCGCACAATTGCACTGTAGGCGAGCATTCCATTCTGGTGGCACAGGTGGGGCTTGCAGGAAGCTGCACATTGGGGCACCATGTTGTATTGGCAGGGCAGGTAGGTGTGGTCGATCATGTGACGATCGGTGACCAGGTGACAATGACCGCAAAATCAGCAACCTTTCGAGATATTGAAAGCAAAGCCGTAGTTAGTGGTTGGCCAGCGGTTCCCTCTAAGACATGGAAAAAGTATATGGCTACTTTGCCGAAACTTCCTGATCTTGCAAAGAAAGTTCGAGAGTTGGAAGCGCGTCTAAGAGAAATTGAAAATAGTTCTAATGATCGGTAGAATAGTTATATAAACCAATTCGTTCTACTCTAAATATATTCATTGAAAATGAAACTATATAGGTTAAAAATTTTATTACCCTTTCTCTGTTTCTTCGCTTTAGGTTTTGCGTCTCCCCTGATGACGGGAGAAGAAATCGAAAAGTATATCCAAAAAAAACTGAAGCGAAACGATCAGGTGCTTAGAATCAATGCTAAAAATTTGGGAGATGAAGGCGTTGCCTATCTGGCGGGGTCTTCTTTATTAAAAACAGTTTCGACCTTGATTCTTTATAAGGGGCACTTTGGCGATGAAGGTGTGCGTGCCTTGGCGGAATCAAAAAACCTTGATCAACTCACTGCTCTTTATCTTGAAAACAATAATATCACCGATCTTGGTGTCGAGTATATTTCCCGATCAAAACAGTTATCAAACTTGAAGGTTTTAAACTTATATCATAATCAAATCTCGGATAAGGGAGCAGGCTTGATTGCTGAGTCAGATACCTTAACCCAGTTGCAGGAGTTGAACCTGAACTACAATCAAATATATGGACCAGGAGCTATACAGCTCACTCACTCCACGAAACTGAAAAACCTGAAAAAGATCGAATTGACTTACAACCCCATTAGAAAATCCGCCAAGGATGCTTGGAAACGTTTCCAGTTAATGGAGTGGCTCAAAGGTCTGAATCGCACCAACAGACTGAATGAGGTAGGCGCTGGACTGATTGGCGATTTGGGAGTGGATGTTTTATTACAGTCTTCGTTCGCAAATAAACTGGAGAGACTGGACTTGAAAAATAATGACTTAACGGATGTTTCGGTAATTGCGCTGTCGCGATCAGAAAAATTAAAGCGATTGGTTTCGCTGAATCTGTCTAAAAATAATATTACTGATGCAGGGGCTAAGGCTCTTGCTGGTTCCAGTAGCCTGGGGAAATTGAAAAAGTTGGATTTAAATTTTAATCGTATAGGTGATGAAGGTGCACGGGCAATTGCGGGGTCCCCAAATTTAACCAATCTTGAATCGTTGAAATTGGGGCAAAATAAAATAGGTACGGAAGGCGCACAGGCGTTGAATGAATCAAAAATACTGCAGAATTTAGTTCACCCAATTTTTGGTTTTTACTAGTAGGATAATAAAAACACATATTAATCTTTATATTTAATTATGGTTCAGATACTCGATTTTGAAAGAGAAATTTTTGCATTGGAAACACAGATACACGATCTAGTGTCTCTTTCACATATGTATGACAGTGTTGGCGATATTACAGATGAGATTGCAAAACTGAAAAAGAAACTCCGGAGAATGAAGCACGATGTTTATTCCAATTTGAAAGGTTGGGATAGGACTATGGTAGCGCGACATCCGGACCGGCCTCATATGATGGATTATATCAATCATATATTTACAGACTTTTTCGAGTTGCATGGTGATCGACATGGGGGCTATGGACCTTCTATTGTGGCTGGTCCTGCCCAGTTTGGCGATTCATCGGTGATGGTTGTAGGTCATCAAAAAGGTAGAAGTATGGATGAAAAAATTGCCCGGAATTTTGGCATGTCGCAACCCTCGGGCTATCGTAAAGCACTTCGTTTGATGAGAATGGCAGAAAAATTTAATATGCCAATTATTACCTTTATTGATACTCCGGGAGCTTATCCAGGTGTTGATGCAGAAGAAAAAGGTCAGTCAGAAGCCATTGCCATAAATATGTTCACCATGATTCAGTTACGAGTCCCTATAATTTGTGTGGTGATTGGCGAAGGAGGTTCAGGGGGAGCCTTAGCGATAGGGGTGGGTGATCGAATCGTTATGCTAGAACATTCCGTGTATTCGGTGATTTCTCCTGAAGGCTGTGCTTCCATACTTTGGGAAGACAAGAAAAAAACCGCACAAGCTGCAGATGCCTTATGCTTGACAGCAAACCATTTGTTGAAATTTCAAATCATTGACCAGATTGTGCGCGAGCCTTTAGGCGGAGCCCACAGGAACCATAAGCAAGCCGCCATCCGTTTAAAAAAGACACTTAGAAACACTTTGTCTGACTTGAAAGAAATAGACACCGATAAGTTGGTCGAGTTACGCGAAGAAAAATTCCGTCAAATGGGCAAAGTTATTGAGGTTGGAGCTTAATTTTCTTTCTATAAATGAGTCTGATGCTGGAAAAGATTCGCGTACTCTGAATCGATCCTAATCAGGGCATCATGAACCCCTGTCTCAACTAATTCTCCATCCCGCATTACAAGAATCCTGTCTGCTCCTTCGAGTGTAGATAGCCGATGCGCGATGAACAGCGTCGTCCGCCCTGACATTAGCCTGTTCAATGCTTCTTTAATATGATGTTCTGTTTTTGTGTCTACTGTAGAAGTCGCTTCATCCAATATGAGGATGGGCGGATCTTTTAGGAAAGTACGGGCAATAGCGATTCGGTGTTTTTCCCCTCCTGAAAGTTTTACACCTCGTTCTCCAACTTGCGTATCATAACCCTCGGGCAATTTAATTATAAATGGGTGTGCATGAGACGCGATAGCGGCTTCAATAACCTGTTCTCTGCTTGCTTCAATGTAGCCATAAAGGATATTTTCTGCGACTGTGCCGTTGAATAAAAATGGATCTTGGGAAACTAAGCCGATTTGTTCTCTCAGATAGGAAATTTTTAAATCTTTAACCGGATGTTCATCCAGATATATCTTTCCTGAGTCCACGTCGTAAAATCGCATGAGTAATTTGACGAGGGTCGACTTTCCACTACCTGTATGCCCGACCAACGCAATCTTTTCTCCTGCCGATATAGAAATTTCGATATTTTTGATCGTGGGTTTTTCTTTGATATATGAAAAATTAACCCGATCAAATCGAATTCTTCCTAGTACGTTCGTCGAAGGCAGGATGGCATTTGAACTTTCTTTTACATCGGAAACTGTGTCAATGATTTCGAATAGCCTGTCTCCAGAGGCCAGTGCATGTTGTAGCATGTGGTTGACTGAATGCAATTGGTTGATCGGTGTATAAAATAAAGCAAGGTAACCGACAAAGGCAACAAGAGAACCCACCGTTATTTCATTTGCTTGTACCAGACCCGTACCGAATAAAAGAATCAATACTGTACCAAGGGAACCCAGAAACATCATTGTGGGTGAATAGATAGCCCATATACGCATTACAGCAAGAGTGCCATCACAATAATCGCGGCTACGTTTATCAAATTGTTTGACTTCGTGAAGCTGGCGATTGAAGGAAAGAGTTTCCCGAATTCCTGAAATGGAATCCTGCAATTTTGCATTCATTGAGGCGGCTCGTTTTCGAACCACATGATATTGACTGTGCGCTTTTGCGGTATAAATCCATGCCCCATAAATAAGAAAAGGAATAGGCAGCAGGGCTACCAGGGCCAGTTTCCAGTGCATATAAAAAAGTATTATAGAAATGCCGACAAGGGTCAGAGTTGCAGTGACGACCTGTTCGACACCATCGATAAAAATTCTTTCAACGTAATTAACATCATCATTGGCGCGCGACATGAGTTCGCCTGTAGAACGGCTTTCAAAATAACTTAAAGAAAGTTTTTGAAGGGAGCGGTAAACTTCTGAGCGCAAGTCAAATACTACGTCTTGCTCCACCTTGTTGTTGATAATAATGCGTTTATGATTAGTAAAATTGCGAGCTAAATAGACAAAGGCAAGTCCGATGACAGGCCAATAAACCCCCGGCATTTCTGTGGTCTCTACAAGGTTGTCAATAATTACTTTGATTAACCAGGGAGGAACTAAATCCAGCAAAGTTGTAGAAATTGCCAGGGCAAGGGTGAATCCAACTTTTTTTCGATAGGGCTTTAAATAACTTAGAACTCTTAAAAGAGATTTCATAAACTCCAATAATAAAAAATTTTGATAACTGAAGTTAAGATTATAATAGTATCTTCCTTGCATTGGGAAAAGTTTTTCAAACATACAATCTAATATTTTTATGGCGGCTATTATGGAATACAGGAAGTTAGGTGAATTAGAGGTTTCGGTCATTGGTTATGGGGCTTGGGGTATCGGTGGTGCACCTTTCTGGAGAACGGAAGGAGATAAAAAATCCATCGCCTCTATTAAAAAATCTTTTGATCTGGGTATCAACTTTTTTGATACGGCACCCGTTTATGGGTTTGGGCACTCGGAAGAATTAATCGGTAAGGCTCTTAAGCCTGTCCGGGATAAGGTTATTCTGGCTACAAAATGCGGTCTGAGGTGGTGTAAGGAGTCGTTGAGTTCGTTACGAAAAGATGCAAGCCGAAAATCTATTTTGGAAGAGATTGACCTTAGTCTCAAACGATTGGATACAGATCGGATTGACCTTTATCAAGTTCATTGGCCAGATGCAGAAACCACGCAGCAGGAAACTATGGAGACACTGCTTGAAATACAGGAGCAAGGTAAAATCCGTTGCATTGGGGTGAGTAATTATTCGGCAGCGCAAATAAAGGAATGTCTTAAATACGGAAAAATTGTTTCGTTGCAACCGGAGTATAGTTTGCTGGCTCGGGAAATCGAAAAAGAAACAGTTTCGCTTTGTATTGAACACGGCATTGGAATAATCGCTTACAGTCCTCTCTCTTCCGGGGTGCTGACAGGCAAGTACGACAAAGATACCAAATTTAAAGACTGGCGCAGTAAAGGCATTATTGGAACTTTTACAGGCGAAGGATTTGTTGAAAATATCAGCAAGGTGGATCAGCTAAAAGAAATTGCTGGTGTAGAAGGGAAGACCTGTGGGCAGACTGCTATCAACTGGGTACTGAGGCAACCCGGACTTGCGACAGCGGTTGTGGGGGTTAAAAACTCGGCGCAGGTGGAAGAAAACCTGAAAGCAATAGGTTGGCAGCCTTCAATTGAGAACGATAAAAAGATAGAAGAAATTTTTGCTTTAGCTTGATAGAGAATAAATTGTCAAGGAACTGCTTCAGGAGCAAAACTATCTTCATTTTGTTGGTTAAGAATCATGTTACTTAATTCTTGCGAATCTCTTTGTACTTTTTTTATCATTGCGTTTGTAGTTTGAGTTTCAGGGCGTAACGAGCTTAGCGCACGATTCATATTTTTGATGGACTCATGCAAATCGAGACCATTCGTCTTAATTTCAAGGGTTGTGATTTTATCGTGTAATTTTCTTTCCAAGGATAGAAGATTATGATTGATACTGTTTTGAAGAGTAACAATATTTGTTTTTAGATTAAGAGATTGGGCGCGTTGTAGGATCTGGTTGGTATAAATGAACCCGACTAGTAGAACGGCAAGTCCCATATAAAAAAGAATTTTAAGAGTCGTTATTTCACTTTTTCTTTTTTGGATGCTGGCTTTGATCGTATTCAGTTCGCCGGAAACTTGAATTAGAGTTGCCGTTAACTTTTCTATTTCGTCGTGCGATCCGGGTTTGTTTGGCGAATCCTGTTTTGTTTCGTCCTGATCCATATTCTATTCCCTTTAGTTAGCTTGCCAGATTATCTATATAAAATTTTATCAGAAGATTTCCATAAATCAATGTGATCAAAGTGGCTGCCGCCAGAAACGGACCAAAAGGAATGAGGCTTTTTCTGGATTTTTTCTGCGCTGCTATTTGAAACAATCCGACGATAGACCCCAAAAAAGCACCGATAAAAATAATCAGCAACACTTTCTGCCAACCTACAAGGGCTCCTGCAGCGGCAATGTATTTAATATCCCCTCCGCCCATTCCGCCATTGCTCAAAACAGCGAGGAGATAGAATAGTCCTCCTCCTAATAAAAATCCCGAAAATGAGTCGATGTACCCGATCGTGTAACTGCCTGCAGCAAGGCCCAGAATAATTCCCGGAAGTGTTATAACATCTGGAATGATCTGATGCTCGATGTCAATTGCAGTGATTATGACCAATGCCGGGGCCACCACTGTATAGACTAGCAAATCAAAGGTCATCCCGAATTTTATAAACCCAGCAAGAAGGAGCAGGGCGGTGATGGCCTCGATGATCGGATAAATAACAGATATGCCTTCTTTGCAATCCCTGCATTTTCCGCCGAGGATTAAATAACTTATAACCGGGATATTGTCGAAAGGTCGGACAGGAGCCGAACAGGCGGTGCAATGCGATACTGGAAAAACAACGGATTCTTTTTTTGGTAAGCGATAGATGCAAACATTGGCAAAGCTACCGATTGCCAGCCCAAACATAAATATGGCGACCGCTATCAAAGGATATGGAATTGTGTTGATAAATTCCATATTGAATTAATTCTGACCCAGGTTTAGAAAGGGCAATGGTTTTTTTGGGATTCGGTTTCAGATACTGTTTTTAACGACTGGTTAATAATATCGACAGAAAATCCTTTTCGTTTTAGATATTGAATCAGTCGCCTTTTCTTTTTTTCTTCTTCAACGCCATTTAAAGAATTCATTTTTTTGCGCGCGCATTCTGTTGCAAGCTCTGCTTCGGAGGTGTCTTCGTAAAGGATTCCTATGATGTTTTCAAGTATTTCCTTGTCTATTCCTTTATTTAACAATTCCACATACAACCGACTTTTGCCAAGTTTTTGTTTGTTAATTTTGTATCGGCCCCACTCTAAAGCGAACCTTTGATCGTTTACGTAATTAAGTTTTACAAGGGCTTCCAGGGCTTGTTGAATAACAGGATGAGAATATTCCTTTTTCTCAAGGTATTGCGTGACCTCCAATTTACTGCGGTCCCTATAGGAGATATATCGCAGCGCATGTTTTTTTGCTTTTTTAAATGCTTCAGGATCTGGCATCGACTATTCGGTTTTTCCGGTTTTTTTGCTTTTGGGTGTAGCTTCTTCTTCAGCGGGGGCCGTTTCAGAAGGTGCCTCATCTGATTTCGTCAGGCCAAGCTTTTCACGCAACTGTTTTTCGATGTCGTTGGCCATGTCGAGATTTTCCGAAAGAAACCGTTTTGAGTTTTCTCTTCCCTGTCCTATCCGGTCCTCTTTGTATGAAAACCAGGTGCCACTTTTTGTGATGATTTCGTTGGTGACACCAAGATCGAGAAGGTCTCCATATTTAGATATGCCCTTACCGTAGATAATATCAAATTCACAATTTCGGAAAGGTGGGGCGACTTTGTTTTTTATTACCTTGGCGCGTGTACGGTTTCCGATGACTTCATCGCCGTCTTTTAGGGCAGCAATTCGGCGGATATCTATACGCACGGAAGAATAAAACTTTAGTGCATTTCCACCTGTAGTGGTTTCCGGGTTTCCAAACATGACACCAATTTTCATGCGAATCTGGTTGATAAAGATGAGGCAGGTATTCGATCTACTGATCACACCTGCCAGTTTCCGCATGGCTTGCGACATGAGTCGAGCTTGCAGTCCCATATGCGAATCGCCCATATCTCCATCGAGTTCTGCTTTCGGGACCAGTGCGGCAACCGAATCGACAACGATGACGTCCACCGCGCCACTGCGGATAAGCACTTCCACGATTTCCAGAGCTTGCTCTCCAGTATCAGGCTGAGAAAGAAGAAGATCATCTGTATTGACACCCAGGTTTCGTGCATAATCTGGGTCGAGAGCATGTTCTGCGTCAATGAAAGCTGCCACGCCACCCGCTTTTTGGGCTTCTGCAATGATATGTAAGGTGAGACTGGTTTTTCCCGAAGCTTCTGGACCGTAAATTTCAACAATCCGTCCTTTTGGAACCCCACCAACCCCCAAGCAACTATCAAGTGAAATAGAACCGGTAGAAATGACATCCACTCCTTTGAGACTTCCGGTTTGCCCCAGTTTCATAATGGAGCCTTTACCGAATTGTTTTTCGATTTGTGCGAGTGCCAACTCCAGCGCTTTATCCTTGTCGCCCATCATTCCTCCTTGCAGATTATTGTCTTCGGAACCCAACTTGGGTTGGAAAATTTATTCGATTATACATTGGATAGGTCGAACCACAAAACCCAAACAATCCGGTATTATGAAAGAAAAAAGCGGTATTACGTAGTCGTCCCTGAAAAACCCTATTTCCAGAGAAAAATGGTAAAGAAGGTCCGTGTTTTTATTCAGCAATCGGTCGAAAATGGTTTTTGAACAACCACGAAAAAAGAAATAATAAGAAAGCCCT
>Ga0115000_10001239_pt1 | contig 22836 bp, 25 predicted proteins | sample ArcticOcean_MG_C_6_FD_89690 | JGI IMG/M metagenome (GOLD analysis project Ga0115000, IMG submission 89690) | Marine microbial communities from western Arctic Ocean - ArcticOcean_MG_CB8_128 | ecosystem: Environmental > Aquatic > Marine > Oceanic | place: Arctic Ocean: Canada Basin | collected... | reverse complement strand
GGCAGGTTTTGGTTCATTAACAGAAGCCCGAAAGAAATTCAACCTACTTTTTAAAGAAGCAAAAGAACAAGACTATGCTGATGAAACAATTGCTGATGCAAAGGATTATATGTCTTGGGGAGAGTATTGGGGTGTTATGTCCTTTAATAATGGAGAGATGATTTATGAATTGCGAGAAGTTATCGTTGGAAATAAGGGCGACTTTTACTTTGATGCTGAATCCTTTGAAGAAGAAGACCATTATTATGACCTTATATGGGACATTCCTCCCCGACATAGAGGTGAGGACTACGATGCGTATTACAAACACATAGAAAATAAAAGTATGTCATTTGAGGACATTAAAGATTATCTAATCAAAAATAAAAATAAAATAACACCGAAATTAGACAAATCCCCCTCCAATGAATCAAATGAATGTTCTCAATGTAGCGAGGTAATAGCGACATATTGCCCTCAATGTCACGAAAGTTATTGTAAGGACTGTTATGAAGAATACCGACATTGGTTTGACATTAGATTAAAAGGCCAAAGTGGTTACGGGGATGAGAAATCCGAAATTATTTTGAAGGATGTATGTTGGGATAATTTTGAATACGGCATATTTAATAACTCTCCATTATCAAAAGGTGAATAAAATGACTAATGAATTTAAAGAATTATTAACTTTTAATGCTGAAAGTAGTGAAAATTATGGAGAAGGCGGAACAGAAGTTCCTATTGAAAACTTAGATATTATGGAAGGTGCAGTATCGCATCACATGATGGATAGTCCTATGGATAATTCCGCAGGTAATCTTGAGCAATTAGGTGCAGAAGTAGGTCTTGAAGAATTACTCCCCGAACCTGCGAATGAAGTTCCTATGGAATTAGAAAACCCTTTACCTTCGCCACCCCCTGTTGAGCCTATGCCTCAAACTCCGAGTAGTGAGCCTTCAATAAATGAGAATGTGTCGGAAGATTCTTTAGAGCAATATATGGAGGCTCATTCGGAAGATTATAGGGATATTGCTTCAATGAACCTTGCTGATTATGAAGATTGGTTATTTAATACTGATTCCGATGCGGGAGAAATAGCGGTAGCCCGTATTGTTTCTAATTTCAAAGCAAGTGGTTATGATGTAAAACCTTCTTTTGCGGCAGTCGCAGGTGCTACATGGAGTCGTATGAATTATGAAGGAGAAGAACACAAGGATGCTTTGCGTAAGGTTGAGAGGGCTTCTGTTGCCTCATTAAGACCCTTAACGGTTGAGATAGAATCCGAAGGCATGACTTCTCTTGTAAGTAAAATTAGAAAGGCCGAAGCATTTACAGAAGATTACCGAGCAGAAATTAAGGCGGAAATTAAGGCGGAAATGAAAGCAGAACAAGAAGTCTTAAATGCTGAACAAGAAACATTTCGTTTCGCAAGTGTGCAAAAAATAAAAGGTTATACTACTCCGATAGCAATAGGCATTGTGACGCTCTTAGGAATTAGCGCACTTAGGATAATTAAGTAAGTCTTTAGATAACAAAACGGATAATGATATATTATGAACCTTGACTTAGCGATTCAAAACCAAGTGATAGGCCGTTCACCGATGGAAAATGCTATGTATGGTGTTGCATCCGATTTAGGTGATGGGCATTACAGGTTGAACTCTTACAAAGAAAGTGAAGATATTGCGGAATCTATTATGGGTAATCCATTAGCGAGTTATACTCCGAATCCTATGTCTGCTCATGTTCGCCCACCAATTGAACCTCAAGGTGAATCAAAGCCTAAGACTTCATTTACTGAATCACTTGGTAATAATTATGTTATTTCTTATGATTCTTCTAATGATTCATGGTCTTTATCTAAAATGAGTCCTTCGGTTGGATTAAAAGGATTTTGGGGTAAATTGACAGGTAGTAATGAAATGACCCCTACACCTTTGATTACAAAGACAGGTGCTAATTCATTACATAGATTTTTAACTACTGTTGAGCAAACAGGATTGCCCCAAGATTTGAAGGCATCTATTGTTCAAGTTTCTTTGAATAAGACAGACAATACGGGCATTTCCGAATATGTCTCCGGCCATGTTGTTGTTTCCGACATTGATAATTCAATGTATCAACACATTAGTAATGAAAACTCCGTTGATATTTTAGCATCCGAATATGTTAAACCTCGTCTATTGACCGGAAGTGCGCCTTCAAGAAATGAAATAGGCGACCCTCAAGGTTCTTATGTGCGCCCTCCTACTCATATTCCTTCACAACAAATTCCTATCCATTCACACAATTTTACTCCGTTTTGAATAGAAGGTATTAGATAGCGAAAGAACAGAAGAACAATTATCAAAGGTGAACAAAATATGTCCGATGTAATCAGTAAAACCGTAAGCACAACCACAAAGATTGGTGGAGATGCCGTATCAGCCCTAACGCAAGCCCCATCATTGGGATTGAACGCAATAAAGTCTAAAGAAGGTTGGACTACCATAATGTATATCGCAGGTGGTGTAGTCTTTGGTGGTGTAGTAACTAAGGCAATTACTATGATACCTTTTAAGATGATACCTGTTATTGGTCGGCCACTTAGAGTCTTGTCCACTATTGGTATGGGTGCAGGGCTTCTTACATACGGTGTTAAGAACTCCGGTAACTTTGGAACTGCTATGGTTGTTGGTGGCGGAACAATGACCGTTCTCGGTTTGGGTCAAGCCCTCGCTATGACAGGTCGTTTCTCTTGGCTTTCAAGCAAACTATTAGCGGCAGAAGACGGCTATCATGGTAATATGACTCTTAAGGGTTATGAAGCAATTGATTCTGTTGAAGTGGATAGAACTTCTTATCAACCTACTCAAGACTACGGGGCGGAAGGTGAAACATATGAACAAATCGCAACCGAAAATACTCCGCAAGTTCAAATTGCGGCTCGCCAAGAATCCGACCCAATGGATTCAGTTAGAGAAGAGGCCGCTATGGGTCATGGTGTGACTCAATGGTTTGGAAGTGAACATTCATCCTCCGCATCACCGCTTTTTCGTAAAGCCCCATCTATGAAGGCATTTAAGGCTTCAACAGATGTGGGCGGCAACAGAACAACCACAGGCGACAATTCAATGGCAAATGTAATAGGCGGTGCATCAATGGCTGATTCACCTGCTACTACTACTACTGCTTATGATGTTTCCTTAGAAATGAATATGACTCCAACCCCTACTAAAGAAGTAGGCGGAATCCAAGACGCATTTGATACATACATTTTGCCGTCTTATGAGATGCCGTCTGCGGGTGGTTCGGGAAGAGGCGTTACCCAATGGTATGCTGAATCCAAACAAACAGGCTATATAGGAAACTTTATGGCCGGTGCAGAAGGACATGGTAGTGTTTTGGGACAATAAAAAGGAAGTGAATAACATGGATATGATGAAAGATATAACAAAGTGGACTACAACAAAGACCGGACAAATTATTATTGGTGTTTCAGTCTTAGGACTTGGACTCGGACATTTCGGCTACGGAATGGGTCTTGAAAATATGCTCGGCGGAAAGGTCGGAATGGTTATGGGCGCAGTAGGTGTCCTTGTTGGCCTCTCCACCCTAAAAGAACAATTGTGAAGTGGTGAATAAATATGATTAATGGAATTTGTAAAACTGTTGCTGATAAAAAGATGCTTTGTGCTATACTAACAACCGTTGGTGGACTGCACATGGCTTTGACCGATACACAACCTGTTCTTGGTATGCTTGATATTCCTTCTATTGGTTGGTTTAGCGTTCAACACACGCTCGGACTTGCGCTCGTCGCTTGTGGCGGTTGTTGCATTGTCGCTTGTATGAAGTAATTTAGGTGATTGTTATGGATATTAAATCAATGTTACTAAATAAGACCACTATTGGTGGTTCTTTAGTCTTAGTCGGTGCAGTTATTACTTTTGGTGCTAATTTTAGAATCTTAAATCGTGTTTGGGTTTCCCTTCCTATGGTTGGAGACATTACTTTGATTAGAATTATGGGTGGAGTTACTACTTTACTCGGTATTGCAGTCTTAACAGGATTTGACCCACTATCAGTTCAAGAAGAAGTATAAGTATTTTCAATACTTTATACCATGTCGGCAAAGTTATAGCAATTATGAGTAAATTATCTCTAATAACTAATAAAAAAAAGAATTAAAAAACAATGAAAGTAGGCAAGTCTTTAGATAGTCTAAAATGCAATAGAATAATAGTCCAAAGTTAAGGGCAACAAAAAAAAGGAATGTGAAAAAATATGTCAATGAGAAGTCAAGTATATGAATGGGCTAACCTTGCACCAAGCGGTTCAACGAGCAGTCTTAGAAGAGGAACAGACGATATACCCGTATATGTGGGTGCTAACCGAGAATACGATGTTTTCATCGGCGGTATTGGTAACAATATCACAAAACCTGCTGAAACCACAGCAACCCAATTTATTGTAATTGAAGATATTGCTTCAACCCCTTATCTTGGTGGAGCAGTCCAATTGAGAATCAACACCACAGACTACTTCCAAAACCCGGATGTTACTGACCAAGCCGGAATCCCGGGTCTTGCATCCCCTTATCCAAGAGGTTCTGCTACTACTGTTGCGGGAACTTCTGCCGGAGACAACCTTTTGAAGTCTTTTGACCTATACCCCGATGTTTATGTGCTACCGGGGCAGGTTTTCCAAATCCTCTTTTCTTTGCGAACTGCAACCGCTACTCTATCAACAGAAGTGGTCGCCGCTTTCTGTAAATACACATTGTATGACGGACCTGACGCATTAATCGCAAACAAACTCTTGGAACTCGGAGTAACAATTAACCCAAACAATGTTGATTGGTATAAGAGAACCTTGATTGAACAACAAACACGCAGTCGTGTTGCCACACAAGCCGCCAATGGAGGACAGGCTTGAGTCGGTAACGACAAAAGAATAATGAAATAATGAGGTGAAATGATATGTCAATGAGAAGTCAAGTATATGAATGGACAGGTAGCAGGGGAACAGCCCTTACTGCCACACAAGCAGGAAAGAGAATTTCGGTATTTATCGGTGGATTTGGTAACAACATTACCAAACCGGCAGAAACAACAGCAACACAATTCGTTGTTATTGAAGATATTGCTACAAGCCCTTCCGCTTTCAACGCCGCAAACTCAACAACCGCTTATAGAGGACTAACTACCTTCAATGGTGTTAGTGGACCTCGTGCGTATGTGCAAGTAAGAATCAACACAACCGATTACTTCCTTGACCCCGACAATGTGGGCAACGATGGAATCCCGGGTGCCGCAAGCCCTTACCCAAGAAGCATTAACTTTCAACCATGTTTCAACCTTTACCCCGATGTCTATGTGCTACCGGGGCAAGTGTTTGATGTATTGGTAACTTTCTTTCAAGGAAAGGCTTTTGCAGAAATGGCTTGCTTTACCAAATACACTTTGTATGACGGACCTGACGCACTAATCGCTAACAAACTCCTTGAGATGGGTATTTCTATCAATCCGGGGAATGTTGATTGGTATAAGCGAACTTTGATTCAAAGTCAAAGCGCACCTGCTATGGCTTAAGGTCATACAATTGCGTAAGAATAAGGTTTTCCGAAAGGAATTTTGATGCTAAGATGCCGAAAGGCTATCAATGAAGCATTAAGAACCGCTTTTGCTAATGGTAATACTTAAGTAGTGTGGACTCTTGGCTATCTATAAGAGGGTTCAAAATGACTACGGTAAATAGGAGAATCTTAGTTCCGGTCAAAGAAAAGAATGCTTTACAAGAAGCAATTGATATGGCATTGGACTTGAACCAATCAGTTTTATTACCCTCTAATGAATCAATTGGGTTTTTAAATGTTTCTAATCATGACTTTTCATTACTTTATCGTTATGTGGATGAAGACAAACCGATAGAGATTTCTCCAATACCAATTCCCTATGATATGGAGTTTTTCGGAGATGAAGTTCTTAAAACATTAAAGGTTTTGTATGGTGACGATATAGATTTTGTCCATATGATGAATACTTCGGACACTTTTAAAGAGGCTATTAATTATATTAGTAATGATAGGAATTCAATTACTACTGAATTAACTTTAACTAATTTATCTAATGGTAAAGAAGTCTATGAATCCGTCAAGAATGAACCCTATTATTATTTTAATAAGGCTGAGGGTTTCCATCAAGATATTGTTTATTATGATGTGCTTGAGGAACTTATTGATGGTTTCAAAGACTTGAAATACGGAATAAAAAAGCAAAAGGAAGCCGAAATTACTAATTGGATTGATGAACAAGTAATTAAAGGAATCATCCCGCAATTAATGGAAGAAGGTAAATTAGACGATTCGCAAGAATGGATTTTTAAGACTGCATATAATTGTAATTTTGTATTAGATGGAATCATGTCAAATGGCATAATTCAAATAGAATTAAAGATAACAAATGAGAAGTATTAAATAAAGAATTAGACAATAAGGGATTTGGTGCAGACTTTGTTTGACATAATAGTTCCTATTTTTCGCATTCCCGAAGATTTTTTAATAAGGGCATTAGATTCAATTAGCAATCAAGAAATAGACAAGGATTTATTTAAAGTATTTGTTATTGATGGCACACCGAAGAAATTTATAACTTATGATGTGGAAGCATTAGTAACTTCTTATGGTGATAACTTCTTTTACTTCAAACAATCACCCGACTACAAATTAGTAGGTGGTGCAAGGAATCAAGGAGTTTCTTTAGGCAGTAATCCATACTTAGCATTTTTAGATGGTGATGATTATTGGTATAATTCTTATTTGAAAGAGATGGATAAGGAGATAAGTTTTGAAAAAGACGATAAAGTAGCAATATGGTCTTGTGCATTAGACTGTGAGTTTCCTGTTTATAGTAAAAAGTCGGGCATGACTAAAGTAATGAGAGTCTATGGTTATTACCCCGAATACTTGCCCTTTTTATCCGCTAATCCATCCTTTGCATATTATTGGTTATTAGGGCATCCCCCTGCTCCTACGGGTTCTATTATCAAGAGGAATGTGTTTGAAGAAGCAAATGGTTATGATGAAGAATTAGGAATCATTGAAGATACGGAATTATTGTTGCGAATTGTTGGCGACCCAAGAAAGGGAGAATCTAAAAATTATTATAGGTTTGTTTCTTATGTTGGTGGCTTTCATTATATTGGTGAAGAGAACACTACAAATCGTGGAACTCAAAGTGGGGTTTCCGAACTTGACATAGAAATAGAGGAATACTTCAAGAAAAACGGCGAAAAGTTTATAACTAAGCATCCTGCGCCGCTTTTTACAGATATGCCCGAAGGCACAACCAAAGGATTTTTTGAAACTACTAAGGGTGTAATGCGAGAAAGAACATTAGAAATCCGATAACCTTTAGATAAGGCTTAACAGTATTATTATATATGGCAGAAATTATGATTGATACACCGATGGGTGAAATTAAAATACCTTATGATGAATCATCCATTCTTGATTTTATCCGTAAAGTTAATAAAACAAATTCTCAAGACAACACATTAGAAGACAATGAAATGCTTGAATTTTTGGTTGCTGATGATTTAGAAGAGTTAGAAGAGGATTGGTTATTTTGGGAGGACACTAAAGTTCCCGTAATGCTACATGATTTTAACCATTGGATGCAAAGTTATTTTGAAATTATAAATGCTAAAAGTTATACAAATCAAGGTGAAAAGGTTTCAAACATCACTTATCAAAAATTTGAATATCCGCATGGTCAAGAAAAGTTCGCTACAAAATGTGTTTATTTTTTGAAAGAAAAACTTACGGGTGCATCTTATATTTGGAAAATCATGCCTCTTGATGGAATCCATATTGAAACAACATTATATGCAAATACAAATGACAATACAACCTCTATTGAAGTAGTGAGAACTTCTTTTGATGAATATGTAAAAACGAAAGGTGTGTTGAAAAATAATACTTTTAATGCTAAATATCAATTTATCAAGAAGCCAAAAACTACCTTTGACGATGTAGTATTGTCGGAGGAACAACACCAAATTATTAAAAAGAACATTGTTAATTATATTAAAAACCTGTCATTTTACCAAGAAAGAGGCTTGCCTACTAATCGTGGTGCATTGATTGTAGGACCTCCGGGAACAGGCAAGACATTGACTTGTGAAGCCATTATTAATACATTAGAAGCCACAATTATTTATATCACAGCAGATGATATTATGGAACAAGGAACTATTGATGCGCTGTATCAATTAGCCAATGGATTATCCCCCTCCGTCGTTATTGTTGAAGACATTGATACTCTTGGTGGCTTAGACCGACGAGAAACAGGCAATCATCCATTACTCGGTGAATTTTTGAATTGCTTAAATGGCGTGGAAAAGAATGATGGTGTTATTACAATTGCTACTACTAATTATCCCGAACATTTAGACAAAGCCTTGACAAGAGCAGGTCGTTTTGATGTTAAAATTGATTTTGGATTGCCCGATGAAAAGTTAAGAAAGCACATATTAGAAAAGTATTTAGCAACCGTCAAAACAAATAAAATTGAATTAAAAGAAATTATCAAGAAAACAGATGGATTTTCGGGTGCATTTTTGAAAGAAATTGTAACGCTTGCGACCATTGAAGCGTTTGAAGAAAGCGGTTATACATCGGACACTAAACTTCAACAAAAACATATGAATAATTCATTAGATATGCTCCTAAAAAATAGGGGAGATTACCTTAATACAAATCAAAATACTCCTTCACCGTTTCATGGTTAGTATGCAAGTCTTTAGATAACTGAACCGATAATGAATCATCGTAGTAGGTGTCTAATTATGGCGAGAAGAGGAAGAAAACCCAAGTCTGTTGAAGCGAAAGAGTTTTTGATTAATAATGATAAGGATTTTAATTCATGGGGTGGCAAGAAAGGAATGATTTATTCCTCCGCCGCCAAGTTTATGAATACTATGCCAACGGGAGAATCCCACACCTATATGACTCCTGTTAAGAAGGGTGAGCGATTAGGAAAAGGTAAATACCGAATTGTTGCACACTATCCAAATAAGCAATCCGATGATAGAGACTCTTATGAATCCACAAGAAAAAGTAAGGATTTAGTATATGATAATGATTTGACAAAGCCTTCAAGAATTAAGTATGACGGCATCGTTGGAACAGGTGGCTACCATTTGATAACACATGACCGAGATGGTAAGCGTGTTGAGTTTATTCTCGGTAATTGGGCAGGGTTTAAGAATACACATGGGGATGCAGGTTTCCCAATTTTTGCTGAAATGTATTTGCCCGACAAGGAAAGAAAGCGAACCACCGGAAAGAAGTTAATGGCTTGTCCGGTCAAGGTCGGAACATTTATTGTCAGTAATTCTCATCCCGGTGAAATGAAATTAGAAGCCACTAAGCCAAAGGGTGAATGTGCTAAGTTCGGTAATTCAAATGCTAAGAAGCACCAAGTATCTCCTTTAGAATATGAAAAGGCGGCTGAAACCGAAGAACACTTCATGTCCGAAGGTGAATTACTTCACTTTTATTCAATGAATGGTGTCAGTATGGATGCGGAAGATTTGCTTAGTAATTATCAAGCGATTGATTCAGTTATTGTTGATAGAAGTTCTTATCAACCTGCACAAGACTATGGCGCAGAAACCTCTTTTTCTGCTGATACACTTGATGAGTTTTGTGCATCATGCGGCGAACATAAAGCCGAAGGTTGCGGTGGCTGTCATGCGGCAGAAGAAGATGCCGCTACATATACACCTTCAAGTAATCCCGATATGGTTAATGAAATCCAAACAGAACCTACAAATGCGGAAGCAGACTTATTCGGTTCGGAAGGAGATGCCGCTACTTATACTCCAAGTAGTGAACCCGACATGATTAATTCTATTGCTACTGAACCAACAAACGCAGAAGCAGACTTATTCGGTGCTGAATCTAAGAACAAGTGGGTTAAGGGCAAGAATGGTAAAACTTATGTTCTCCGTAAGAAGACAGGTCACATGGTAACTCATAATGCTGAATCACCCGGTGGTGCATATCCAACCCTTGAAGACTTTAATGGTTTGGAATCAGTCGTTGTTGAACCTCCTTTGGGTCATGGTGTTGCTCAATGGTATGCAGAAGGAGATGCGGCTACTTATTCTCCAAGTAATGAACCCGACATGGTTAATGAAATCCAAACAGAACCTACAAACGCAAATCCCGAAAACTTTGAAGGTGAAAACTTTGATGAAGTCCGAACAGGATTTAATTACGGTATTGGCGGCTACATAGGATTTACAAGTATTGCGGTAGGTTCTTTAATGATTGCTAATTTAATAATGGAACGATTCGGAAAGAAAACAGGTGAATAATTATGAATCCTACATTAAAAACAATGCTTTATGGGGCGGGAATTGCTACTATCTTATTGTATGTATTTGATGAGGAACTTCAACCAATTATCAATAAGACAAAAGAATTGGCTTCAAAGATTCACCCTGCGCTTGCTTTTAATGCTGATGGTATTAACGATGAAGGAAATGTTTTGATTGGCGGTAATAGAGTTTATCAAATCCCTATTAACAATGGAGCAACATCACTTCCTGTAATTACTCCGCTTGCATCTCCTGTTTCGGGAGAAGGGCAATATGTAGGTCAAATCGCTTATCCTATGGGCGGTGCTGAAAACAATCTTAGTGCTTTAATCAACGGTGCTTCTTGGATGAATGCCGCCGCTTATACTAATGCTTCTTTCGGCCAAAATTATTCGGGTCGGGCTGTTGGAAACGAATAAACTTAGTGTTTTAGTAAAATAAAAACTATTGGAAAAGACGCAGTATAGCGTTTTAAGATTATTAGATAGTGTTTTAAACGAAACCTTTAATAACCTGTTCAATCCGTCGGTATAACATGAGCAACAGACGAGCCATCCGAACCGACCAAATAAACAAATCGCCACTTAACTTGTTGAACAAGCAAAATGGTGCAAAGACTTATGGTGCAAAAGACGAAGAAGAAGTTAAAGATATGGGGACATTCATTAGTAGTAATTGGCATATCAATCCTACACTTTCTTGGATAAATGAGAATCACACATTCTTATCATATGTCAAAGTAGCGGGTTATGACAACGCACATAGTTTCCGACAACACCTATGGGATATGTTAAACACTTATGAACAATCTCAAGAATACCAATACTTTTTCCAAATGGTTCAAGAAAGTTACCTTGACTTTATTTTTGAGGAATGGCTTTCTCCTTCGGTAAGAGGTGAATTGTTCAATAAGGCAATTGCTATCAAAGATGCTTTCACTAATGGATTTTCACAGGAAAAAATCAGTGAGATGATTAATGAATACAAGGACAACATAGTTATTCCTCTTCTTGATGGTTCAATTAACCCTGCGGTTGAAGGGATGGGGCAATTTTTCTGTAACTTCGGAGGACATTCTCAACATTACACTTTCAATGGTGTGCATGAAATAAAACACCTTCGCCAAAGACTTCTTAGTTATCAACCGAAGAATGAATTCCTCGTTGCGGGTCTTGACTCCGTAAAGGAACAGTATTTTGAATACCTTATCAATAACAATCCTTTGCTCTATCTCCGTATTACTCAATGGGCTATTTTATTCAATCTCAATCCAAAAATTAAGATTATAGCAAATGTTACTACTTCACGCTATCAATCTAATACTGCATTTTATGATTGCGAAGAGAAAAATGAGATAGCAAATGCCAATCGCAACAAGGTATTTTATACACCAATTACGCATTTCGTCTTGAATGAAAATGGCGACAATATGGTTTCAATCCTTAAGGCATATCAAGGCGTTAAAGCCTTCCAAGAAAGCATCGTTAAAACAATGGAAGGTGTGAAGGCGGCAGTAGCCGTTGCTGAAAAAGATTACAACAACAATGCCGAATTAACAGCAGACTCCATTAAAAATAATTTTCATGATGTTTTGAACGCCGCTAATGTTGATGATTATGATGAAGTAATCCAATGGGTTTCATGGGCAATAACTGATACACATGGATATGGTGCGGCTTGGAATTTTACCTTTTTGTATCACGATTTTGAAAGGAATATGGATTTTACTATGGTTAGCAATCGCAAGCATCCTTATGCTACTATTATTGACCTTGACCTAATCACATGGCTTACAGATGCACACCGTTCACAAATCGGTAATGCACACCGATTAAGCCTCCAAACTTTGAGAGAAAACCACAATTACGCCCTATCACACCTTGCACAACAAATGTCCAATTTGGTTGTAGCGTTTGATGCGTCAATTGTTGTAAAGAACGACACATTTCACAAAATCATGCAATAAATAGAGGCGTTTCTTTAGATAACGGGAGCGATAATCTCTTTACATGAGCCGAGTCCTTGACTTCCGAGATTTGCGTGAGAGGATTCTCGCAGGTGAAGAGGAAGATGATTTAGAGCCTATTGAAGATACTCCGCTACAAATTGAAGGTGGAGAGGGCATTACATTAATACCTTTATGTTTATCCGCAGGGGTTCTTGTTTATCTCGGTTATGAATCCTACCAAAATGCAAAAGGGAGTCCAACACTATTTAGTGACTCCATAAGAAACATGATTTTGGTTGTCGGTGGTGTCTTACCATTAGGATTCGGAATTGGTCGCCTTAGCAGGGGTTTATCGGCGCAAAAGGACAATAAAAAGTATGACCGCCTACTTGATGAAGCCGACGCTAAAATAGAAGCATTAGAAGAGGAAGCACAGGAAGCAGAAGAAGAAGCGGAAACTGAAAAAGAAGCGGAAACTGAATCTCAAGGTTATCAATTGGATTATTTGTCTGCTAATGATTCAAGCCACCATGTTCCTTCTCTTGGCTTTGGACTTAGTGCATTCGGTCAAGAAGGGGTCTTATTTAGACCATCCGTTCAAGAGAGTCTTTGGTGAAGGATTAAATAAATAGAGAACAAGTGATTATTATGGCTGAACAATTAGAATTCTATTTTCCGAAATCAAAAGCAAAGCATATGTCCATCCCTACACAGGGTAAAGCATATCCGTCAAAAGGAGGCTCAATTCGTTGGGGTGTTCAAGCAATAAGAGATGGTGGCAAATCATTACCAAAGTTCGTTACCAAAGAAAAGTATGAAACTTACGGTTTTTCGGTCAAAAATTCCGAAACAGTAGGACATCCTACGCCCGCAAATCCTTTAGAAGAAGTTCCGGCAATACTTCCTTCACCTGCCGAACCTACTAATGAATCATTTAATGCAAAACAAATTAGGCGTGAACCACAGTATCAATTAGAATTTGATTCATGGCCGTTGAAGATTCATGTTGAGCATTGTCCTATGAATCCTTTTAGGAGAGGGGGAGGCACATTTACACCTAAAGAAATAGCCCAAAAATCTTATACTATTTTATACAACCATGAGTCATTACCTCAATTTGAAGGAAATACTTTCGGAGAATTGAGAAAAGCAAGTAGTGGATTGATTGTTCCCTGCAATTGCACAATTAACGAAATGAAGGTTGTCAAGGAATTAGACCCTGCTACTTTCACAAGAGAACCCGACGAAACACAGGAACATTGGGATGCTGATGAAATGATGGAATGTATTCATTGTAAAATTGAAGGAAAAGAAAATTCTATGTTTGATTACGATTTGGGCGGTATTGATGGTTGCTTAGGGTGTGGTGATACCATGTGTCAAGCACATTATCAAAGTGATGCTCATAGGGAATGTGAAGGTTTCATTGGAGACCACAATGTTTATGCAGGGTCTTTTAGTGCATCGGGCGAAGTAAGTGTGGGTCAAAAGAAAATCCAAAGTCGCAAAGACTATGATATTGAAAATGAATATGATACTGATTTAGAAGTGGGTGAGATTGATTTAGACTATTATACCGATGAATTAGAAAATGAATTCAATGATAAGTTAGTGGATGCAATTAGAGAATCCGTTGATGATTCAATGCCTATCTCCGATGGTGAAACCGGAAGTGGAAGCGTTAATGTTGATACAGAAATTGATATGACCGTTCCTGTTTCGGGAGATGTGAATTTTGATTGGACTTCTAATGAAGAAAATGAAGAAGAACATGAGGATGATGAATGGGATGCTGATTTTTCATGGAATGCTGAATCCGAAACTTTTGAGGCAACGGCTTATTCAATGATTGAACACCAAGACGACAATTGTTTGGAAGAAATTGCCGATTCGTTAAGACCAAAATACGGTTTGGAATATAATGAGGGTGTATTGGAATGGGGCTACCATGAAAAAACAGGTAATATGATACTGTATATTTATGATGGAGATAATTTCAAATTGGATGCAATCACTTATGACCGAAAGGCACTTGCTAAAGCATTAAAAGAACAAGGTCATAAAAATCCCGAATCATGGGGTGCTGAAATGGAAGACTTGACAGATGGCGTTTCCGCAATTACAAACCGATTTGGTGATTCCGTAGGTATTGTTCAAGTGGATGATTCCGACGATGATATAGAAGATGTGGAAGTTCAAATTATTGACGACGATATGGAAATCGTTTATGAAGACACTTTGGGTGCAGAAGAGAACTTCGGAGACATTGAAACCGTCATTTGGGACTCCAAAAAGAATGGGATAAAGGGTGCAAACGGATTCATGGAAAATTACTCTTTCTGCGTATATTTTGAATACGGAGGCACAGGTTCGGGAGAATGGGACACAGAATGTTATGAAACATTTAATGAAGCCCTTGCCGTTGCCACAATTGATAATAGTCGGATGTATTCAAAGATAATGCTAAGGCAACACATTGGCGATTATAGATACTCGGCGGAATCATTTAATGCCGATAGAAGATGTATTATTTGTAAAGGAAGCACAACATACGGTGAGGATATTGGAGATGAAGAATCCGAATTTTGCGGAAATTGTAATGTTTTGATATTGCCTAATGATTCGGATAGATTCAAAGTATCTTGTAGCAAATGTGGATTCGGAGACCCTTATTTTTCAACAGAACCGCCTTGTGAAATATGTGAACCAATTGCAGAACAAATTGAAACTCTCAATGTAGGTAAAGGAATGAATGCACCATCATTTAATGCAGAATCTAAGCAAAAGGAAGCACATATTGTTTCTTTAGAAATGTGGGAAGAAGTCTTGAAAGAGAATCCTAATGATGAAGAAGCCAAAGAGCAATATGATTATTGGTATGAAGTAGTGCATGGTGGGCGTGAAACCCCTCACAATCCCGATTACGAAGCAGAATCCTCCGGTAAATATGATATGCTAACAAGTATGAAAATGGCATTAAGAGGCATCCCCATTGAAAGCGATTGGAACTACCAAATGTCAAATAATGAATATATAGCCGATGAATGGATAGAATATACGGATATTGAAGGTATGAACAAGACCTTAAGTGGAGATGAATTTAAGTCACAATGGCTCGCTACACTAAGGAAATATACTAACGATTTACAGACAAAATATCCCGATGCCTACGGAACACATGACAAACCGATAGGTTATGATGCAGAATCATTTAATGCTGATGAAGTGGAGTTAGAAGAAAAATACAAACGAGAGTTTATTGATGAATACTTTGATTTTGATTCTAACCCAACAGCAGATACTCAAGATGAAGAAACTATTGAATTAGCCTATCAAACATGGTTGTATAATAAAGAAAATGAAGAACCCGAAAACCATGAATGTGCTAATTGTAGCAAAGTAGTTAAGAAAGGAGATAAATTTTATATAATTGGTGACTCCGTTCTTTGCGTTTCTTGTAAAGAATTAGAAGAATATGATGATATTATTGAAGAAGGTATTTGGGAAAATGATAATTATAATGCAGATGGCACTAATACCAAAGTTATTATTGGTGCGGCAGGTTTAGCCGTAGTATTAGGTCTTTGGAAAGGAAAAGAGATTATTGGATTTATTGATAACATTAAGAATGCTTTCAAGTAAGTGGTTTTATGAAAGTTAATAATTCTATAATCACTATTGGTTCAATTCTTTTATTGGCAACGGGCGCAAACCTTTTATACTCGCACCGCTTCGCTATGAATACGGAGATGCAAAGTATGAATAGTGACACAAAAACATTATATAAGAAAACAAGTAGTGGTTCTTTAAGAATGTGGAGAATTGATTTGTATGAAAACAATGGTGCTTATGAATACACTACATCGGATGGTCAAGTAGGCGGAAAAATTAAGACTTCTAAGCCAACGGTTGTCAATGCAGGTAAAGCAAGCCGTTCAATTTATGAGCAAGCAAGCGGTCAAGTCCAATCTAAAATCAATAAAAAATTAGATGGTGGTTATTTAGAAACCGAGCAAGAAGCCCTTGATGATATTTTTATCAGTCCTATGCTTGCTGTTGATTTCAAGAAGCGAGGTCATTCTATGTCCTTCCCTGCAATCGGACAGCGCAAATTTGACGGTGTTCGTTGTATTGCATACCTTTCTAATGGAAAAGTAGTCCTTGAATCAAGAAAGGGCAAAGCATTCCCTCATTTGAATCATTTGCGTGATGCGATAGAACCTTATTTAGAAGATGGTCAAATCCTTGATGGTGAATTATATTCCGATACTTTAGATTTTCAAAGAACTGTTGGTTTAGTCCGAAGAGAGAGTCTTTCACAAGAAGATATTGATGTTTTGCCGGAGGTCAGTTATCGCATTTACGATATGTTTAGCACCGATTCATCCATAACTGAATTATCTTTCACCGAGCGACACGCTCTTGCTTCGGATTTGGTGTCAAAAATCGGTAATCCGTTGGCAATTGTTAAAAATTATGTTATTGATTTGGAAGAAGACATTCAGCCACTACACGACCAATTTGTTCAAGAAGGTTATGAAGGCATTATGGTTCGCAATCCCGCTATGCCTTATCAAATGGATAAGCGTTCAAGTGGTCTAATGAAATTCAAGTCTTTCAAAGATGATGAGTTCCCAATTATAGGTTATTCTCAAGGCACAGGAAACGATGCGGGGACAGTTATTTGGAATTGTAAAGTGCCAAACGGTATTACTTTTAATGTTCGGCCTAAAGGCACAAGAGAAGAAAGGCAAAAGTCTTTTGATAATGCAGAAGATTTTATGGGTAAATTATTGACGGTTCGTTATTTTGAATTAACTAATGATGGTGTGCCTCGCTTCCCTGTTGGCATCACAATTAGGGATTATGAATGAAGGTTGCTTTTAGATAACAAGAGAGGCCATAATAGACTATGGTAGGCTCACCCGGATATAACATTCACCAAGATTACTTAGGTGGACCTCAAACAATTAGTGTTAATACTCCTTCCGGTTGCACAACGGGTGCGGCGGGTTGCGTAACCACAGAACAAGATGTAATTGGTTTTACAGATGGTGGTGGCGTAATTTCAAAAGGGCCTTCAACAAGTTCTTGGATGGCGTGGGTCCCTACTCTCACCACCTTGAATCAAGATGGAAATGCTTATCAACCATATACTGCGGGCATACCTTCAACATTACAAGGAGGTTCTGTTGTTAAATGGAATCCTACTGATATGCAAGCATTAGATTATCTTGATTCAGCACCCGGCGCAGGTGCAATAGACGCATACCAAAAAAGAACTTGTAATCCTCTTTGGTCTAATGTTTTCGGATGCAAAGAAGGAGATGATATTTGGGTATCTAATGAGAAAGTAGCACAACATGACTCTTTCTTTGGGAAACTAAAGAAACTTTTTGGTGCGGAAGGCGATTCAAAAGACACCAAATGGGTTGCTCCTGTTGTTGGAGTAGTGGCAACGGGTTTAGTATATGTTGGTATCAAAAAATTGTTTTGAGGTGAGACCTTGACTGATGAAATAGATATAATCCGCAAAGACGCATCAAGACCTGCGGCGGAAGCAAACGAACAAGCGAGAGATGCTTGGCGTGGTTGGGTTATCCCTGCTGTTGGTTCTGCGGCTTTCTTTTCTTCTATGTTGATGAATGGGATTAAGAATTATCAAAGATATGGATTCCCTGCACATTTATTTAATAAAATGGATTGGCTTTTACTTTCTTTACCTATTATAGTCGTCGTAGCGGCATTATCCGATTTAAAACCCGATAAAAAGGAGGGTTCAGCATAGACAAAAAGTTATTAATTATTTCGGGAATTACTTTTGCAGTTTTTATGGCAGAAGCATTAATTCATTATAATTATGGAATCTTAGAAACAGTAAAAGGAAATTTTACTTGGGACACTTTTGTTGATGAATTTAAAATTCCAAAAGGAAAGTCTGCATTAAAGATGGCTTCAATTGTATTAGTCGCAAGCACAATTAGTGGAATACTTATTGAGAAGGCCGAGAAAGCATTTTAAGTGCCTACATTTAGATAAGACAACCTACAATAGTGAAACATGGATGATGAGATAGCAAAATTGCTAAACCGCAAATCATCTTTTTTAGAGCAAAGGCGGCGTAGTCTTGGCCCCGAATACTATTCAAGTAAAGAGTTTTGGGATAGAATGTGGGAACAAGAATGGGTTAATTTAGAAGAAGTTAAACAAATAGATGATTTAGAAACAATTGAAGTAGTTCCTATTTTTCATCCTTCTGTTGAGATAAAAGGAGAAGAATTGACTATATATTCTTATTCCGATTTTAATATGCTACATAATCAAGGTATTTTTAGAGATACTAAATTTGTTTTAGACCATACGGGCAAATGGAGGAAGAATGTTATTAAAGAATTAAGTTCATATGGCTTCAATTATTTGGAGTCCTACAAGAGAAATATGTTAGTAATGGTGATACAATGAAAGAAGAAGAATATGAAGAATTAACGAGTCAAGAATTTCTTAATGCGAAACAATTGACGATATTATCCGTAATAGTATTATTAGTGATACAAACACTTCCTTTACTTATTAATCCAACCCCTTTTACTGAATGGATGCTTTTAGGTTATACTGCGGGAGTTTCCACTTGTGCAATTGTTGGTGCAATTCTTGTTCAGCATAATGCGGATAAAATAACCAAATTATACAAGCAAGCATTTAATAAAGACTTTTACATGACGATTGAAACCATAAATGAAATCCGTCAAGAATATGAGCGAGAGGTGGAGTTAAAAGAATCTCTCCCCGAAATTTTAGATTTATTGAAAGCATGGGCGAAGGCACAAGCAAATCCCTTAGAACCTCCAACAAAAGAAGACTTAGGTATAAAACAACCTACCCCGTATGATTCGGAGGATGAATTATTTTCTTAATTACTCCAACCCCCTTTCCTTTTCGTGTGTTTTATTGAATTAGAGAATGTGTGTTATGCTTTAGATAGCAAGACGGATAATATGAAAACAATAGGTGATTAGAATGGCAAATCAAGACCCACAACCCGAAATTTATACAACCCGTCATAATTTTGACGCATCAGCATTAATTGTAAATGCCGGAACAACAAATCTCGTTTCAGTTTATACAAATCAAGCAAACAATGAAGAAGTCCGTATTTATGGGGTAGCAGTCCGAATTCTTGACGAAGATGGTTCAAATGTATCAACCCTTACTGATTTTGCTATGAGTCTTCAAGTCGGGCCAAACAATGTTCCTTCTAATCAATTTGATATTGGTTGGTTGGCTACTAATTTAGCAAATGGTGGTGGCGTTCTTATGTTCCCTTCACCTGTTCTTGTTCTCTTCCAACAACCTCTCGGTGTTGTCATTGAAGCGAAGACTGCTATTGCACAGGCCGCAAATCGTGAAAGAACCGTTGTTATTGATTTGATTGGTGAATTGGCTATTCAAAAAGCACCACCGGGTTATCGCAACCAATAAAGCATTAGATAACAAGTCCGATAATTAGTTATCATGGCGATACGCAGACAAGCCCATGAATGGCGTAACATTATGCCTATTGGAGAAACAGTTAATCTTAATTATCATCCTGTTCTTGTTCCTAATAATGCTCATACAATTTTTATGCCCGCAGGTATTCCTGTTGATATATTCGTAGGTAATATAGGTAATACTCTTGACATACCTGCCGAATTAAAAGCGTTTCAATATATTGTTTTGGATGCGATAGCGGTTTCGCCCCCACATTTAGCGGCGCAAATATATGTGAATACTACTCGTTATTTTCAAAATCCCGATGGAACAGTTTCGGAAGGTATATCGGGAAAAGTAGTTCCATTTCCAAACGGTCAAGATGGAATTATTAATTATGATTATGTGGATGGTTTAAATCCTCCGTTGTATATAGCACCCGGTCAAACATGGGGTGTTGAAGTTACTCCAATAACAGATATTATAGGGTATCAAGGTGCATCATTAACTGATGAGACTATCGCTTATTGTTATGTTAAATATCTTTTGATTGATGGTGTGGATTCGCTCGTTGCGAAAGCGTTGATTAACGCAGGTTGGCCTCTCACTGTTGAAAATATCCAAAAATACAAAGAAATTGTGGCAAAAAACCATATCTTTGCGGGAACTGCCGAATTACCCGATAGCATTAAGAATAGAAAAAGGAGGGTATGAAGTGGCGATTAGGGGCGAAATATATGAATGGGAATTAGTAGGTAAAGAATTAACACTTGCCGATACTCCGGCGGCAGGTCAAGAGTATTCAATCTTTACTTCAAATTATGGTTCTGCCGTTGTCCAACCCTCATTAGTTTCCGAAGATTCTTTTGTAGTAATAAATAAGATTGCTTGCACACCGGGAGTTTCACCAAATCAATATGAATTAGATGGAACAGAATTGATTAAGTGGATTCCAAATATGTTTGTTCAAATAGTTATTAACACTACGGGATATTATCGTGACCCTCAAAATCTTTATTCTGCGGGTATATCGGGTATGGCATCACCTTATCCGCAAACAGTAAATAGGATTAAGTATTATGAATTATGGCCTCCAATTTATGTATTATCCGACCAAACATGGGACATTAGATTTACACTTTTTAATGACTTAAGAAAAGCGTATGCGAATGGTCTTTTTGCTACTATTGGGGATGATGTAGTATTAGCGCAAGTATTTGTTGATTATACTTTATTTGATGGAACGGATGCTATGCTTGCTCGCAAATTATTATCTATTGGAGTTCCTGTATCGGTTGATACAGTCCAATGGTTACGCCAAATAATTTTACAAAATAGGGGCTTAGATACAGAAACATTTGATTTTTATCTCAAAGCAATCCGAGAAATAAGTATTAAACAAAAAGAAAACAGAATTAAACAGGGCATGGCTACAAAGAATGACTATGACCCAAAGGACAATTTGAACCTTTAGATAACAAGACCGACAAAGAATATCTATGGCAAACAGTAATTCAACCAACCCTTATGAAAGAAGGAGAGGATTAATAAATCCTTATGGTAAGAAATCCTTACAAACGGGTGCATCAAATAAGGCAGACAATGTGGAGGCGACCCCACTTCCTTATTCGGAACAAAATAGGCCGGGTGCAAGCATACCTTCAAAGCCTGTTCGTGAAGGACTTGACCCAACAATTTATAATCGTGAAACCCAAGCCCCTGTTTCTGTCGGAAATACTGAAACCTCTTTATTTACATCGGTCTATCCCTGGTTTCTTGTTCCCCGACCCACTTCGGCCAATGTGATTCAAAGACAAAAATTGAGTTTTGCTACTACTAATTTACCTACCAATTCTTATCTTGATACTTTGGTATTGAATGTATCAAGGGCGCAAGGTTCACTATACTCCACTACTGCGGGAACTTTACCTGCTAAAGCACCCCAAGTGCCGCAAAATATATTAACTGCATCGGGAGAGGCTATGTCGGGAAGCCAACCATATACTGCTTCGCAATCAAGATTTCCGACAGGAAGTGGAGGCACAGTAGCGGCTGTATCGGGAACTTCAACATTTACACCTGCTTCAAAAGGAGAATTTTACAAAATTAGTGGTTTCGGTCATACCGAAGTTCCTACTGCAACAGCAGGTATTACTTATCAAATTTGGGTTGATAGTCGGCTTATGATGGAATGGAATGATTTTCAATGGGCCCCTGTAACTCCAAAGGCAGACCAATGGCACTTTGATGTTCCTTTGTTTATTGAATCACAAATTGTATTTAGAGTTATAAATGAAACGGGTGCGACTGTTAATACAGGAACTATGGAGGCTTGCTTTAGTGGTTGGTCGGAACAGAAAATGGGCTTCTTAGAAACCGATAAGGTGCAAATTGAAACAGTTTGAGGATGATATTATGAAAAGTGATGTTCAATTTGGAGTTATTGTGTCTCTTTTACTGTTTATTATTTATGGTGGTTATTTGAATAACGAATTGGCAAAAAAGAAGTGATATTATGGAATGTAGTAAATGTGGAGAGGCAGTTCGCTCAAGTCTAAATGAAGATGGACATTGTAGGGCTTGTATTGCTAATGCGGAATGAGGTGATTTAATATGGCTAATATCTATACAGGTAGTGTCGGTGCAGGGTTAAGAATCCGAGAAGTGGATAACAACCCCGATGTTTTCGGAGTTAAAGAAATTATTGTTTCTAATGGAACATTAACCGATGATGGCACAGGAATAGTCACTATTACCACAGGCGGTGGCGGTGGAGGCGGTGTTACTACTCTTTCAATGGGGACCACAGGATTAACCCCTGCGACAGCAACAGCAGGTGTAATCACTATTGCAGGAACTTTGGTTGTAGCAAATGGTGGAACAGGTTTAGATGTTATACCGCAAGGTGCTATTATGACATCAACGGCGACAGATACACTTTCCGCTACTGCGGGAACTGCCGATAGAGAATTGATGGCTTATGAAACAGGAACAGATTTGTTTGAAAAGAAGGTATTATCCACAGGTTCAAGCGGTTTAGCATACGGGGCTGTTGGCGGTCTTACAAGTAT
>Ga0115000_10001238_pt1 | contig 22837 bp, 34 predicted proteins | sample ArcticOcean_MG_C_6_FD_89690 | JGI IMG/M metagenome (GOLD analysis project Ga0115000, IMG submission 89690) | Marine microbial communities from western Arctic Ocean - ArcticOcean_MG_CB8_128 | ecosystem: Environmental > Aquatic > Marine > Oceanic | place: Arctic Ocean: Canada Basin | collected... | reverse complement strand
TACTCTCACTGGGATGCTTTGGTATATCCGGACTTGAAAAATTTGCAGGCAAAAAATAAAAACATTATATTTGTGACTTATGAGTTGTTATTCCAGAGAACAAATAGAAGAAACAATGGCCTTCAAAGGTTATAAATACTTTGATGGTGATGGTAATTATGATGTAAATATTATAGGTGTTCGAAACTCTGAAACAAAAAACAGAGTGACAAACGCCTTTGATGATTGTATTACACTCTCATATAAAGAAGATGGAGAATGGAAGATGCACTGTTACAAGTGTACAACGGATCCAGGTACACATTGGATGGCCAACCTACTTAACGAAAAGGGTGTAGCTATACTCAAGCCCGGACAATACAGAGGTGCTTACAAAATTAGAAAGCATCAAGGTAAATATGATGCTCTTTGTCAAAGAGGTCCTGTTAAAGTGTATAGAGATAAAAACGAGGATCATGTATATGATCTTACAGAAGAACATGTGCACGAAGGTGTATTTGGTATAAACATACATAGGGCCACAGCTAAGAAGGGTGGTAAATCATGGCGTGTAGATAAATGGTCAGCTGGTTGTCAGGTGATTGCTGCTAATAAGGATTGGAAAGAATTCCTAAGTATATGCAAAAAGTCTGCAGCTATATGGGGAAATAAGTTTTCTTACACTCTAATAGAGTCAAATGATATAGTATGATAACATTACTAAACTTTATAAAAAACCAATGGTTTGGTGTTCTTATAATTGCTATTCTATTGTTTCTACAATATAAAGCTGATCAAGAGATTCAGATTTATAAGTTAAAACTACAGGAAATCAATAAGCAGATAGAACTTTATAAGATAAAGGACGAGCAACTACAAATTAAAATAGATAGCTTAAGTTCTTTAGATGTAAAGGTGGTGGAGAAGATACGAACCATAAAAGAAAAAGAATATGTTCAACTTAAAGTGGTTGATTCTATGCCTATTAGTAAGCTTCAAGAGTTTTTCACAGATAGATACTCCAGTAGTAATTCTAACTGAGGACCAGGCTAAACTAGTAGTAAAAGATCTAATACAGTTTGACAACCTAAAACTCATAACTAAACAACTAGAAGATAGGATTTATCTCTTTGAGCAAAAAGAAATAGACTTTATATCAAGACTAAAATCTAAAGATGGTATAATTTCCTCTCAAGGAGAATATATAGCAACTCAAGATGATGTTATAAAGGCCAAGAAGAAATTAAACTTCGGAGGTTATGTAGGAATTCAGACATATCAAGTAACCTTAAAGGACCCTATGTTATTTGGGGAAGTTACACTAGGTTTAAATAAAATAGATATAGGAGCTAGAATCTTTGTACAGCCTAATTACCCTAGTGGTTTTGGTATTGTAGTGAGATATAAGATCTTCTAACTAAACTGATTATTTTAATTTCACAATATGTTGAAATTATTCGTATAATATTAATAAATTTGTTTATATAAACAATTAAAACAATTACCATGGCAATACCTCCAAAACAACAAGGATGGGGACCAGTTGAAAGACTTCTCTGGAACATATCAAAGCAGTTAGAAAGACTGATACAAGTTACAGGATCACCAGTACGTACAACAACTACTACTACTACATTACCGTAATATTAAACATAAACCAACAACTACATAATGAAAGAACTAAAATACGTCTGTGCTCAACCAGATGATACTTATTACACATGGCAAGTCCATATGTGGTTAGAGAGTCTGAAGAAGCAAGGGAAAGTACAAGATGCAATTGTATTAGTATACACACCTCAAAAAAGAATGTTCAACGACAAGTGGAAGAAGATACAGGATCTGTATCCAGAAGCTGAGTTTAACTTCTATAAAGATGAAGAAGGTGATTTAGGTAAACTTATTCCTATATACATACCAATATTAAGACCTTGGTTGTTATGGAAGTATTGGTCAGAGCATCCAGAGATGAAAGATCATTCTATATTCTACTGTGATTCTGACATACTATGGACAGATAAGTTTAACATTGATGACTTTGTACAAGACGATGTATGTTATCTTTCAGATACGAATAGCTACATAAATGCAAAATACTTTGATAGTAAGGTTAACCAGGTGTTACCAGAGAAACTAGAAGAGTATAAGACTAGGGATATACTTGCTGAAATAGGAAGTGTAGTTGGCATAAGTAGAGAGGTTGCTGAGAAGCACAATGATCACTCAGGAGGTGCACAGTATCTAATTAAGAATATAGATGCTGCTTTCTGGAGTAAGGTGATGAATGATTGTATATTAATCAGGACTTACCTTCAAGGAATTAATAGAGAATTCTTTAAAGACGAGAATGCTGGATATCAATCATGGTGTGCAGATATGTGGTCAGTGTTATGGAACCTTTGGGTAAGAGATAAAGAGGTCAAAGTAATTCCAGAAATGGGATTCTGTTGGGGACCAGACCCAATAACTAAATTAGAAACCCACCCCATATACCATAATGCAGGTATTGTAGGTACAGAGCAAGGAGGTTATCCTTGTTTCTATAAGGGTAAATATCATGCAGGATCAGACCCTATGGTGGATCCTCACTTAGACGTTGTACTAAACAACGAACAAAGTATGAAGCACTGCACAGGATACTATGCAGGCAAATTACATGAACTGAAAATTAAATATAACCTAACTTACTAACCCTTTAAAACAAAAACAAATGGGAAGCATTAATAAAAGACCGTTAAACGCGTACGTCAGATATGATGGATCTGGACGTGTAGTAGCTGGTTCTCTTGTATTACGCAGGAAGATACCAAAAGTTGGAAACTGGAAGGAATTACCAGCAAACATAGCATATGAGTGCTGTTATCCTACCACTACCACAACATCAACAACAGCAATAGTATATCCTGCAGGTCAGGTATCGTCTGCTTCAGATGCAAGTAATGCATGTGCATTAACATTAGATACAGTCGTGTACTTAAAACTAGCTACAGCTAACGTAGTAGCAGTTGGAAGTATTGTATACAATGATGCAGCTGGATTAAATCCTTTCGATGGAAGTGGTGCAGCTCACAGAGTAGAAGCACCAGATGGTCAAGACTGGAATGCAGTTATTGGCGTAGATGGAGCTGTTACAGCAACGAATTTATGTGCATAAACTAAACTATATAGCTCAGGGACCTAATGTCCCTGGGTTTATATATTACTCAATGGAGATACAAAGAAAATTCTTTCCTGAAATAATGCGTGAGAACGACAAAGCTTACTTTGCTCACCTAGAAGGACTTATTGACTCTGTTGACGAATACTCTAGTATGCAAATTACTAAGAGTGGTGAAGCTTATATCTTTAGAATTGCTCCTAGCATGCCTAAGTATGGCCAGTCACTATTACAGGAGATATTAAGACTCCATAACATGTTTAAAATCAGGCTAGATTTATCTAAAAGTATAAAGTCTTCAGGGACTATAGTTTTCAGAATAAATTTGGAAGATGGTTAGAAATAGGTTACATTTGTCTTTATATTAACTTTTAAAATCAAATAAAATGGCAGATTACAATCCTAATGACAGGTACACATGGAAACCTGAAGACAAGTTTGAGATCACTGGACAACAGTTCGGTTTAATCTTGAATATGGTTAGACAATATTTATCATCAGAAGATGCTGGTAAATTTATGCTAATGCAACAAACTAATGATGTAATTGAAAGCATCATGAAAAACGGTGTAGAAAGTGGTATTATTGTTAACGCACCAGAACCACCAAATGAACCAGAAACACCAGTACCTGCTCCTATAATGGAAGCAGTAAAATAAAACATTTGTGGCAGAGAAAGCTAAAAAAGGAATGATTAAACGTAAGGATGGATCCTATAGCAAAAGAGGGCTATGGGATAACATCCGTGCGAATAAAGGTAGTGGTAGAAAGCCCACTAAAGCTATGTTAAAGCAAGAAAAAAAGATCAAAGCAAAAACAAAAAAGAAGAGGGGCACTAAAAAGAAGAAATAACTTAATTCTAATAGATATGCCACGTGTAAAGAAGAAAGCTGTTAAGAAATCTCAATATGGTTCTAACATGGCAGCTGGAGCTAAGAAGCTTAAAAAAGGTGGAAAGAGTAAAAAGAACTGGATACAAGGTGTAAACAAGTCCATCAAGAAAAGAGGGACCAAAGGAAAATGCACACCAATCACTAAGAAAGGTTGTACCGGTAGAGCTAAAGCTCTTGCGAAGACATTTAAAAAGATGGCTAAGAAACGCAAGAAGTAATTATGGCTCGAAAGAAAACAAAAGCAATTCGTAAGACCACTGGTAAAGGTGGCAACTATAGAAAGACTAAATCTGGTGCTGGGATGACTAAAAAAGGAGTCAAGGCATACAGGAAGGCTAACCCTGGCAGTAAACTTAAGACTGCAGTAACAGGGAAAGTTAAAAAGGGGAGCAAATCAGCTAAAAGACGTAAGTCTTATTGTGCAAGAAGTTTGGGGCAGTTAAAAGGCAGTAGTGCCAAAACTAAAAATGATCCTAATTCTAGAATACGACAAGCTAGAAGAAGGTGGAAATGCTAAACTCAAAATAATCTAAATACAATGGGAACAAAAAAAGGAATGGTACGTAAAACAGCTCGTAAAGCTTATGTAAAAAAAGCTGGATATGGTAAAACAATGAAAGCTAAATCAGGGTTAAAGAAACCTGGAAAAACACAGAAAGGACTTAAAGCATTACCTACAGCTGTACGTAATAAAATGGGCTTTGCGAAACATGGTACCAAGAAAGGTATGGCTAGAAAGACTGCACGTAAAGCATACATGAAGAAAGGTGGATCTACACGTAAGTGTAAATCAGGCTGTAAATAGTGATCTTAGGAGGATTCGAACCTCCAACCTCTTCATTCGTAGTGAAGTGCTCTATCCAATTAAGCTATAAGACCAATTAGAATATAAACTTGTAAAGGCTGCTCCATATTAGATACGTAATAAGTAATAGTAACATCCATACGGATACTTTTAACATTTGATCTTTTGGGTTTTCTGGACTCATACTTTCATAACATTTTTATAAGCTTCTTCATAAACACTTTGTAGAGGTTTATGAGGGTACTCGTTTCTAATTTTAGTTACTTCTCTAAACAAAGAACTTCTTTGTCCGTGCTCTTCAGCACCATATACAATATCTTCTATACTCATATACCATCCTTTAATAATCTACTTCCCCAGGTTGATACACTTGAAGCGTGATCTAGATAATACTTCCATTCATGATCTATATTTTCCTTAGTAAGATACCAAGGTTTATGCTTTATAGTATAAGGTCTATCTAATCGTACAGCCTCATATCTAAATGATATATTTCTTCTATAGAGTGCAAACGTAGTATCTATGTGTGACTCCCATCCATGTGAATGTTTTTTGTTCCAGAACTGACTTTCATGAGCATAAGCTTCTTTACCTATGTTACTGTCCGGTAAATCATTGATCTCTAATGAAAAACCTATCTTGTCTACTTTAGCTTCTAACATCTTATCTAACCAATTATCTGGTACAGCATCGTATATACAATCAGGATCTGTTACTATAAAGTAATCTCCCATTCGTAAATCTTTATGTTTAGGATCCCAAGCATAGTGGGGTCCATTGTTAGTAGAAGAGTAATGTACTGTCTCTGGTATAGATTTATAATAATCTAACAAAGGACCATAGGTAGATTGCTGATCTAAAACATGAATCTCATTTACTCTTTTTTCTTTTCTTAAAAACTCTATTGTATTTTTTAATGTAGTTAAAAGATTTCTATTTATTATTATTGCTTTTATTAACATACTCTTTTAGCATTTGTATATAATTATGTTTCCAGGTAGGAACTAAATGTATATCTCCTGTAGGAATGTTACCAGCCTTACGCTTTTCTTCTACATGAGCACTGTGACGTTTAATGATATCAGGCCTTGATCCATCATCTGTACCCATACCGGATTGATGATAACCTCTACCTCCCCACATATAAAACCAAGAAGCTTCACTATCTGGCATTTTAACGTCTCTTTTACCTCCTAATGCATGTATTCTATTAGTTAGTGTCATATCACCTCCTGCGTTCTCTAGAGGGCTTTTACCTATTCTTTCCCAAGCATCTTTACTGTATACTATACCTGAGTTACCAACTCCCATTATACTTGTAATATTAGGTTCGTTGTAATATATACCAGTTTCCCAGTGAATAATATTAGTATCCTTCTTCCAGTGTCTAGCTATGTTGTTTAGATGATTAGGTAAGGCCACATCATCATCGTCCCAAACAGCAATAAGAGGACCTTTGCATCTTTCAATAGCATAGTTCTCCTTTTCACCTATAAGAGGGAAAGTTTCATCAAGATTATATATTGTGACTTGTGGGTGGGGGTAATGTAACTTCTGAAGAGGGTAGTCATTGACTATTATTAGCTCGCACTTATCTTTTGGATAGTCCTGAAGCAGGAAACTATGTAAAGATTCTACTAATAAATCTGTTCTTCCATAAGTAATACACTTACAAGAAATAAAAGGCAACTCTTTGTTTTCTATAACATGAGCTGCCTCTGTTCCTGATATTATTTCATAACTCATTACCAAACATGGATAATGTCAAATGGAGAAAGAAGTAAAACTTCTTTATCATCTGTAAGGGGAATTAAGAGTGCGTCTTTTAATTGCCCTGGGTCTACTAAGACCTCATCTCCAGCTTTGAAGGTTGATACTGAATCTCCAACATCATAGACTTTTAGTCTAGACATCTTCTTTAGCATTTCTCTCTGCAGTGCTTCTTTAGTGTTAGCATCTACTTCAAGTTTACTTTTCTTTCTTTCTGGTACTTCTACGTATACACGATTACCTAATAACTTTTTGTATGGTTTTTTCATGAGTCTATATTTGTTAGTTTTTCAAATCTTACTTTATCATCACCTGTTAGATAAGCTTCTGTTTGAAACACTTCAACTTTCTTCTTTGTACCAATTACTTTGTTGGTTTTGGTGTTGATGTTAGGTACTTCTGTAATACGCTCATGCATATCATCTAAGAGTACAACAATTATATCAGATGATGTTTGTACACTTCTGATTACTTTGTTTAAATTAATACTGTCTAAGAACTCTGCATATTCAACAGGGTCTGTATCTTCTATAGCTTCCTTTCGTGTATAGAAGAATTGGTTTTTAGTGTAACTCATATTTCTTTAATAGTTTATTTCTACGTTGGTTAATAATATCGAATTTATATATATCTGACTCTACGTCAGCATGTTCATCGGTTGTCAAAAGTATAATATTTTCTTCATCCATCCTAACATCAGGATATTTATTTTTAGGTAGTATATGATGAAAAAACACACTTAGTGGTTCTTTTCCTAGCGACTTACCACTAATTTCAGAAGCATGTGGCCTCTTCTTCCATATATTTATAAAGAATAAATGGTCTTTGTTAGGAGAAGACGCTCCCTTAGGCTTATGTGACCTAAGGGTTGTCCCCCTATTAGCTGCGAGATGAGATACAGCTAATGGTTTTCTAGGCTTATGCCTAAAACAATATTCACTTTCGCTTGATGTACCACAAACCTTACAGTTCATCTGGTAAATCAAATAGTCCAGCTGTAAGCTCTGTAGGACTTACAACTTCTATTTCTTTAATAGTATCAGTAGTTTCCATTATGGGAGACTCTTCTTCTTCTACTTCTTCCACACCTTTAATAGCTGAAATGATTTTATTTTTTAAATCATTGTAAAAGATTTCGTCATTACGTACCATATCTTTAAACTCTTCAAGATCATGCTTAACACCATCTACTGTCATAGTCTTACCATACTTTCTACCTAACTCATAATCATTAAGTAATTGCATCATCTCTCCAACTTTATCAATACCTACACCATATAGAACTTCAAAGTCTGATAACACATAAGGAGGATTCATCTTATTCTTGATAGCTCTCACCTTAGTAATATTACCATACACTTCTCCAGCTTCTTTAGCTAATGACTTACTAACTTCTATTCTTACATCAGAATAAAACTTTAGTGCATGACCACCTTGTGTAGTTGTAGGGTTGCCAAACATAACTCCTATCTTTTCTCTGTATTGAGATACTATTATAACACATGTCTTAGTATTATGTGCCATAGATTTAATCTTAGGATATGCACTACTGTTAAGTCGTGCTTTCTTACCTATTGCATGCTCACCAACAGCACCGTCTAGTACTGCTTTAGGTATAAGTGATGAATCAGAATCTATAATGATTAGATCTACATCACCTGTTTGCATTAACTCTACTGCAATGTTGAAACCTTCTTCACCACAGGACGGTTGTGCAATCATCATAGTGTCAGTATCTACACCTAAAGAATTAAAGTAATTTGTATCAACAGCATGTTCACCGTCAATATATACCACTTTACCTCCATTAGATTGACAACTAGCTACAGCATGTCCACATATAGTAGACTTACCTGTACCTTCCCAACCCATGAGTTCATACATTTTACCTTTCACAAATCCTCCTACGCCTAATGTTTTCCAGTCAAAACCTATTGATCCTGTACTGATTGCATCGTACGTCCCCTCAGACTTACTCCCTAATGATAATACAGTTCCCTTACCGTATTGTTTGTTTAATCTTTCTAGTGCATCTTCAAAAGTGTTTGCACCATCTGTCGTTTTTGTGACTTTTTTTGCCATATTTAATTGTTTTAAGTTATGTGTAAATATACGAATATTCTTGCTAATTATAAACAAAAAAAGCCCTGGATTTACACCCAAGGCTCTTCTTCTACAATTAAAAAACAGAACAGAAATACTTAATTCAAAAATCATCAGAAAACCACAAAGGGTCCTCTTTCTAGGGTTAGTTGTTTTTAAAGTGGACCCTTCCACCTCTTTCTGATTCAAATATACAACTAGTATATGAACCAACCAAAACAATTCTAACCTTCTCGATGAACTTTTTTAACTAAGTTGATTAGCCTTCACAGCTTGCACACTCTAAAATATTACGTGCAAACGCTTGAGCTGAACTCTGACTGAACTGATAATATAATGTTTTAACTCCTTGTTCGTGAGCAAATAAATACAATTGATTTATATCTTTTGCTGGTACACTAGGGTCAATCATTAAGTTTAAACTCTGTGACTGATCAATGTACCTCTGACGACTAGCAGCTTGGATTATTATTTCCTTTGGACTAATTTCTATAAAGGACTTGAACACAGTTTTAGTAGGAAAGTTAAGATGTTGTACTGATCCGTCCTTCTTTAATATACTGTCCCAGGTTTCTTTATCATTAATTCCATACTTATCTAATTCCTTAATAAGGAATGGATTCTTGTACACAGTCTTAGACTTAGCAAGATCCTTTATAAAGTAGTTGGACTTAATTGGTTCAATACCCATAGATACTGCACCGTGTATAAATGAACTAGATTTGGTTGGTGCTATAGCCATTAATGTAGTGTTAGCATAACCCTCTCTAATTGATGTATATCCTTTTGCTTCATGTAACCATCTAGATGCTTCTTCTGTTCGCTCTTTAATAGTGCTGAAGATCTTAGTATTAAGCATCTTAGCTTCCATAGATTCAAACTCTATAAGCTTAGACTGTAAATAGGAATGGTATCCTAGAGCTCCTACACCAATTGCTCTGTGTTGTGAAGCAAATCTCCATGCTCTTTTCATACCTGGCATATACTCTGCTTTCTGTATGAACTCATTCATCACTGCATTAAGAAACTTAGTATAAATTTCTATTGCATCAGTCTGTACTAACTCATCCCAATGGAGAAGATTAATAGATCCTAAACAACAAACAAAGCTATTAAAGCTATCTGTTGGTAATTGAATCTCTGAGCATAAATTAGATGCTGTTATCTTATATCCATAGTCTTTATAGGGTGTGTTGTTGTTAGAGTTGTCATAGAACATAATATAAGGAAATCCAAACTCATTACGTTGTTGAATAATCTTAGCCCATATCTTACGCTTCTCTTGATGTCCACCTTTCATAGACTTTAACCAGGCATCAGTAACTGTAACACCATACTGTAAATTCTGTATAGGATTACCTTCAGTACCTATGTCTAGAAACTCTTCTATATCTTTGTGCTCAACCGGTAGATAAACTGCACAGGCACCTCTTCTGGCTTCTGATTGTTTACATACGTCAACTACAGTATTATAGATTCTTGCATAATGAACTGGTCCATCAGCCTTTCCTCCTGTACTAATAGCTCCTCCTCTTGGTCTTATATTACCAAGAAAGGCACTTGTACCTCCTCCGTACTTAGACATCATACCTATCTCACGGCCTGCGTTTAATATACTATCTAAGTTATCATCTACATTAGATCCATAACAGCTGATAGGTAGGCCCTTTCTTTTTCCAAAGTTTATCCAGACTGGAGTTGATAAACTGTAAAACCCTCTAGCCATGTAGTCTTCAAACTTAGCAGCAAATCCTGTCTCGTCTAAATACTTCTCAGCTATGTTAGCAATATCTCTTATACGTTGCTCTGGTGTTTCAGTTATATATCCTCTGGATAAAAACTTTCTACTGTCTTGGTTAAGCCAGTAGTATCTTGTGTATTCCATATTGGTTTATTTATATTGTTCTGTTTCTTCTTGAATTGTCCCACATTACTTTTCTAGACTTACCTAAAATTCTATATTTAGAAACTCTGCTATTATAGTTGGCTCGTTCTGAATTCAATTGGGAATTTCCGTTGTTTGATTTTTCTGTACTCATTTTAAAATAGATCATCTGATGTTATACTCTTACTTTTCTTATTGTAGTCTACAGACTTTTTATAGAAGAAATCTCCTTCTTTTGTTGCAGTAATTTCTACATCAAACCATTGTGTTGATTCTAGTAATGATTGATCTACATCAAAGATTGAATCCATACCAATTTTATTCAAAGAGTTATTGAATCTGTTCATTACAAAATGTTGTATAGTTTCTTTAGGTAAGAAATCTAGCTCACCCTTCTCAAAAATCCAGTCTAATATACCACACTCAGCTACATAAGCTTTCTTACATGCTGAGTATATTAAGTCTTTGAATTCTTCATCAAACCATTCAGGATTTTCTTTTCTTATAATATTGATTAGCTCTGCTCCAAAGTTACCATGTATCTCTTCTTCTTTACTAGTAGCTTCTACAACGTTAGATATACCCTTGAATACATTTCTATCTTTGTTAAAGCTCATCATTATAAGGAACTGACTAAACAAACTTACATGCTCTATGAATAAAGAGAACAGTAATACAGACTTAGTATACATTTTATTGTCTTTGGACCTTGTTCCATCTAAATATTTCTTTAAGTACTTAATTCTACCTGCAATTGCTGGCACCTCTACTACATTTTGAAACTCTTTTTCTAAGCCAAGAATTCTCATTAGTCTAGCATATGCATCTTTATGTCTTACTTCTGACTCTGCAAATGTAAATCCTACATCACCTATCTCTGTAATAGGCATGCGTTTATATAAGTCACCCCAGAATGTCTTTACATTAACTTCTATTTGTGCAATAGCTAACATAGTTTTCTTTATAACATCACGTTCTTGATCTGTAATAGTTATTTTAAAGTCTTGTATGTCTTCAGTAAAGTTGAACTCTGTATCAATCCAATACGAGTGTCTGATTGCGTCTTTATAAGCTAATAGTTGGGGATATTCATAAGGCAAGATGTTTGTTCTTGATTGAAATATGTTTTTATTCATCATTTGTTAAGGGTTTACCGTGTTTGTCTAAATTAAGTGTTTGTAATCTTTGCTCAACTTCAAACTCTACTTTCATAATCATACTAATCTTTTCTTCAATTTCTGCATGTATAGTGTGCCCCACCCATGGCATAAGGTCCACTAGGTTACTCTGCATTCTAGGTATTCCACGTACTGTAGAAATCTCTGTTAGTCTGAAACCTTCTATTTTGCAAAGGTCATCAAATACAACAGCTAAAAATCCTACAACTTGTGGGACCTCTATACCTAAACCTGCTCCATCAATGATGAGAGTGTATACTTCATTAAAATCTTTATTTGTTCTCATAGTGAATGTTTTTTAAATTATATGTACTAGTTGTGCACCATCCACTAAAAGGAACTCGATTACCTTGATCAAGAAGAATACCAGCTTCTTTCTTAGTTATCAATTTTGAGGATAGCAAATCTAATACAATTATTGATAGTGACCTAGTCTTTTTTTCCTTTTTCTTTTTTAATTTTATCATCTGTTTTAGGTTTTAGTTTGTCTTCTAATAATTCAAAAGCTTTAAATATAGCTTTAGTTTCAGCCTTCTTTCTACTAGTAAAAGGTACACTAGGATTTGCGTAAGGGTGAGCCATATCCCAAACAAAACCTCTCTCATCTTGATAAACTATATTTATGTATATTTTATGCTTGTCAAAGATATCAAATAACCCACGTGGTCCTTCTGATACCATAACTGCTAACTTAGCATCATCAATAGTTTGAGCTTTTACAAACTCTTTGAATTCTTTTGGCATACTTTCATCTACAGTTTTTAGTAGATTACTGAGAAACCAAGCTTGTACCTCTTTACTTGTTAAAGGGTGATCTTGTAATAATTTAATTACTGATTTCATATTTTTGTTTTTTAATTTCCATTATGTTTAATATCTCTTTTGATTCGTTCCATCCGTCCCATACTTCCATGTTGTCTGTCCAGGTTATTCCTAGTTTATTCTCCCAAAACTCTATAAGATCTGGTGTTCTGTTAAACACTCTAAATTGAAGACTAACCTCATCTCTATGTAGGCCATTCTTTTTAATCTTAATTACTTTAGGAAACATCTTCTGAAATTCTTCAGATGTTTTAGAATACTTACCTTGTTTAACAATATTAAAATCTGTAATGAACTTTGGATTAAGTTTATATATTACTACAATATATCCACCTGAGTAATCATAGTCTTCTATAACATCATTTGTTCTTTCATACTCAGCATCTAAGAACTCTCTAAAGTAGTCTATGTCTTCAGGTTTAAATAAAAGATATACAACTTTACCCTCACCATAATCAGATTCTCTGTCCATATCTATTTGGAACGCATTAATAAACCCAAGAAGACGAAGTGCCCCCTTAGGTATATTTAATGTTGGAACCATAAAGATAGTACTTATAGTTTTTGTCATGTTATATTTATAATTCCATTAGCATTATAGTTTTGTTTTGTCATGTCCCATATATTATTCGTGTGTGCCCAAGATAATGAAGAGACTAAGTCTTTAACACCAGGGTAAGTTCTACCCTTGTAGTTGAAACCAAGGTAAGCTTCTTTTAGATCTCTATTAGATAAAGTAAATATTAGAGGCTTATAATAGTTAGCACTGTCACACACTAAGAATCTTGGATTCAATACTTCAAAGTCAAGATACTCTGCTGCAAAGTATTCTTGTGCAGCCTGTAAATATAAATAGGCTTGAATGTATGCTCTCCTGTAAAGATAGTATTCTTCATAAAAGTTCTCTACATTCCATGTGCACTTAAGATCATATACCTGGATTGTTTTATCAAAGTGATCTACAATCACACGGTCCATCATAGACTTAAACTGATGACCATCTAACTCATAGTCTTCTACCTGAAGTTGATCAAGTACTGTATATCTCTCACTAGTAACCATGTTAACTATATCTTTAGTGTAAGAAGTTGTCTTCAGTTTGTTTATAATCTTCTCAGCTGTAGCTACTTGTTGTGTATCTACTACTGTTAGGTTTCTAGATCTAACTGTACGTATCTCATTGTAATATAGTTCTGCATTTGTACCTATAAACTTCTTAAGTACTGCTTCAAACTTAATCTTAAAAGATGATAATGTATACGCCTCTTCTGCTAGCTCTTTAAACCCTCTAGATATATTACCTGACTCATCTGTAGAGTCTAGTGTCACCTGATATAAACACTCTACGAACTCTAACATAAGTCCGGTTGGTATAGACTCACATGTAGACATAAAGAACTTCTCATCAAATAGCTCTGGCTCCCATAGCATAGTTTCTACTAGTCTACCTAAGTTTGCAGCTATAGAGTCTTTCTCTTTAACGTCTTCATTGAGTATGTGTTTTCTGTGATATTTCTTTCTGTCCATTGAAAAATCTTTCAACGAGCTAGAACTATCTAGCATCACAGCTCTATATAGTTCTTCTGTTTTTACTGTCCCTTGTATCATGTCTATTTCATTTTATATTTCTTTAGTTCCTTTTCTAGATTGGTTTTCTGATCATGACATGTCTTACATAGTACTTGAAGATTCCCTTGTTCACAGAACAATGTTTCTACAAATCCTGGTAAGTCGTCATACTTACGTAAACTTCCTGCTTGCTCTATATGATCTACATTAACTTCGTCACTCTTATAATAATTACTACATTTATTACATTTGTACTCCCATTTCTGTCTTTTGTTTTTTCCTTTATGAGCTCTTCTTGCAAGTTTTTTACATTCAGCGATCGGTTTCCACCATCTACTTTTTTGCCTTAGGGCACTTCTGATCATAGACCAGAATGCGGATTCTGTCATCGTTCCAGCATTTCTTGTGCGAGCGACTCTTGGCTTTTGTACTGTTTTTGCCATTGTTTAGATTTTTAATTAATGATGTCCCAAATATAATAAATAAATGAGACATCACATAAATTAAAACTACTCAATTCTACTAACTCTCTGATTTATAGCTGCTTTCATTTTACTAAGACTAGCAACAATATCTCCGATTTCTGTATAAGTCATATGAGGTATATTAAACTCATGCTTCTTAACCTCAGCAGTGAAGCCTTCTTTAGCCTTGTTTTCTAGTTCTTCAAGCTCTCTTATAGCATAATCCTCATCTAGTTCTAGAGTATTAAATCTCAAGTCATGCAAGATAGTTGTAGCTTCTTCTCTAGGAACAGTCATAATTGGAAGATATTCATAACATCTACCTTTATGTTGACCTATACCTACAACTTTCATAGGATTAATAAGTACTAGAACAGATTGATCACCACAACCTACATAATGTATTTGATCTGCAGTAAAGTGTAAACCTGCTGCCATACAATCTTGTGTAGACCAATTACACTTCTCTTTAGGCATACTAACTGGTTTACCAACACGTATATCAAATGTCTTAGTCCAGTCATCAGTAAATCTATTTTCACTTCTGTTTGGTAAGTCAAGATATATGTCTTTAAGATTACCTATACGCTCACCATATTCAATAGGAAGTTCAAAGCTGTTTTCATATGGTTCGCATTCTACGTAACACTCTTCATAATCATCCCACTCTTCTTCAATCAACTCTGTTCTAGTTTCGTACAGACCTTTCTCATGAACAATCTTGTACTCACCTTTGTCTAGAAATACAGTATACTTCTTAGGCTTCTTACCCCATACAGCTTTTACTTTGTTGTATGTGTTAGATATAAAGTGCACAAGCTCTGGGCTACCGTGTAGCGTTACTACATTACGTAGAGCTACGAAGAATCCTTGCTTAGTAATTCTAAAGCTGTTCTCCTGTAAGAACCTGTATAGCTCATCAGCTACCTCAGCTCTTGGGTTTAAACAACACCACATAAAGAAGTTCTTTAGAGATTGATACTCGTCATCTTTGTCACAAAGCTCCTGTAGCGATGTTGGCCCATTCCAAGAATTAGTCTTAAGCTTATAAACTACTTCAATGAACTTCTCTACTAGTAAACTAGGCATTGTTCTATTTGTGCCTACTAGATAACAATTGTTCCCATCTGTTTTAAAGTCATCAAGCTCAACAAGTACATCAATACCTATTTGTAAAGCCTTGGCTTTCTCAATCTCTCTACGCTCCTGAAGTCGTTGATCTGCAACTTCTTGGTTCATCATAAGACTTTCTAGTTGTTGCTCAGTCTTAGCATTGTTTACTGCATGAAATGTATCTTCATCAGCATCTGTCTTGGTAAAAATTCTACCGGTGTCTGTCACTACAGTTAATTGATCATTAACCAATTTAATCTGCTTAATAATAACAGAAGAAGAATTATCTTCCTCTGTCATACTGTCTAGCTTGTTAGCTATAACTCTGTCGATAGAATTCTCTACCCTCCCCTTGAACCAGTCAAGAGATAAAAATTTACTCATAGTTTCTGTTTTTAATTATTAATTATTGATTTATTATTAAACCTTCTTTACTATTATCTGTTATATACCACTTATTATTTACTTTACACTTGTAATACTTAAGCATGTCTACAACTATTCCCAATTGAATACCATCCTCTTTACTAGCAGTATACTGCTGTAGTCTTTGCATCAAGACCAACATCCATGGAACTTTTTCTGTTATAAACTTCTTTGTTTGTAGAAACTCTGGATATATCTTCATATCATAAAGATCATACTTATCAGCAACTTTAAACATAGCTTCATACATAGCTTCTTCACGACCATATCCATTATGGTTTCTATAGTATTTATCTCTATACTCAACTAAATCATTCAATTGATTTGAGAAGTCAGTACACGATTTGTTAAGTATACCTTTTCGATGATTAAATATTGCTTCATGTTTCTTTATAAAAGTATGAATTTTAGCTGATGTTACCATGCGTTTAAATGGTTTTGTCTTTCCTTTCATGAATTCTTCTCTTGATATTAAGTTATGTATCTGCAGCCCTTCAACTATCTTTAACTCTCTAGGAGATAATGATATTACTTTAATCACGGCATGATCTACGTGTCTATAAATAGGATCTAATAGTAGTTGATTCTCATGAGTATCATATATATAAAACAAACCACTCTTTACAAGTTTCTGTAGATCATATATCTTAGACTCAAACTTACAGTTTCTACCATCGTTATACCTAAGAAGATTAACAGCTTCTTTACCAACTATTTCACCTTTAACCTTTCTACGTCCTGGTAGTCCAATTTCACCAGCCTTGTTAACTTTCTTCTGAAGTTTCTTTTGATTTCTATCGTCTAGAAAAGACTGAGGCACTGTCATAGCATCTAAGTCTATAAAATTCTTCATTAGCAAATCTTCTACTGTTTCCAAATCATCTATTCTATCAAGATGTTCTGTGGTAGGATGATTATTAAGAACAAGTAATGATTTATAAGTAGTCATAGATGGAGTACCAATTGAATCAAAACCATCAGGTCTCTCACTTATTTTTACTAGGAAACAATCATCATTATGAATTGATCTTAAGTATTCTTTCATTATACCACCCACTTGATTCTCATAGTAATAAACTGCAGGTATCTTACCACTATAGCTTGCACCTACTAAATCTGCTACTGACCAATGACTATTATAAGTATTACTAGCATTATACAACTTACCGTTCTTCATACTAAACTTACATGTTACTCTTTCTAACCATTGAGCTTTGATGTTCCATAGCTCAGAGAATCCCATAACCTTAAGTTCAGATAATGTCGGCTCTTCTACTTTAAGTGTAGCATGCTTTATAAGCCTTTTAATATCTAAGTTTTTTCCTAAGTGTTTAACATTTCTCTCATTATTATTAAAGTACTTATAAAGAGCTAACAAGTTATCTCCTGCTTCTATCTCGCCATTATACTTTTCTACGAAATGATTTGCTACTTCAACTATTCTTTTCTTAATAACATCCTTAGCTTCAGCTGTGTACCTTAGAGCTTCTCTGTTCGGTGTTGGAAATAATCCATCTTGTAGACTAAACCTAAGACCTACAGGTATACTAATTCTATCTACACCGATCTTAGCAAAGTCAAGAGGATAATAAACATCATCTAAACAAACATGCATCTCATCTTTGTCACACATCTCTGAGAATTGATAATGTTCTCCTCTATGTATAGTAAAATCATTATCAAGTCCTTCTACATCAAAATACACATCTTGAAAATAACATAGCTGCTCTTTAATCTTACGACTAAAGTCATGTTGATCCCAAGATTTGATAGGAATAATGATCTTAACACCATCTCTTTCGCTAGTGGGTTCACTATATATCAAATCAATAGTATTTACATCTTCTCCTTCGTACATCATATACTTACGCTCCATACCAGACTTTCTGGCTATAAAGTAAAAGCTAGAACAGTAGGCTAATGGGGCCTTAAATCCTAATCCCATCATACCTAATTCATTCTTACTCTCACGTTTAGTAGACTTACCGTATTTACTGATGATGTTTTCTACATCTCTGTGATTAAGACCTACACCAAAGTCTTCAACGGTAAATTCCCAGGAACTACTATCACCTATACGTAAAGAAACTACTATAGGATCTGTAACACCTGCTCTTCTGTGGCTGTCTAGTGCATTACTTGCACACTCACGAATAGCAGAACCTATCTCATCAGAGTATAGATTCTTACTCAACATCTGCATTAAGATTTGAGCTGAGTCCATGTCTAATGACATCTTAGTACTGCTTTGAGTTACTCCAGTCTGGAGAACTCTAGCTTCTGTTTGTTTTTGAACTATCATATTTATTTATTTATTAATTATTAATCGCAGTTGAACATATCAACCTCTTCTATTCTGTAAACTTTCTTGTAATTAAAATCCATTTTCTCTATTGGATCATCTCCTTTAGGCATTCTAAACGCATACTGTTTCCAAGTATAGCTACTGTTTGGAGAGCTTTTAGTGACTACTGGTATCTGACATCTTACTGAAATATACCTCTGTCTGTCTGTACCATCTTCATGTTTAGAGTTCCAACCATTAGTTCCATACTGATGTTTCTTATCACTTAGTCTAGGCTTTTCCATAAGCTTAAACACTACTAAGTCTGATCCTTTGTTTGTTAGTACAACATCACCTTGGTTTAGTTTACTAAAGTCTGTAATTAAATTTTGTTCAATATTCATAATTGTAGTTTTAAAATGGTGGTTCAGTATCTTTAAGCCATTCGATACTAAATCCGTTGTTTTGCATTAATAATTGATCTATTTTACTAAAGACTCCTTCTGAGTCCCAATCTATTCCCTTGTACGAAGCACTGGCTGGGTGACTTACTACAAAAGAATGTGAAAATATACCCATATACCTCTCATACTTACCTGCATCTTTACCTAGAAAGACAACAGGGATACCAAGTGGTACTAAAACATTCTCAAACAAATATTTAATAAAGGGTTCCCATATCTCTAAGTGAGAACCAGCTTTATTCTTCTCTACAGTCAAAGAAGCATTTAATAAAAGCACACCTTGCTTAGCTAAATAGCTGAGGTCTGGTGTAGGGTCATAGCTCAAATTAAGTCCTTCATAAAACTCAGTTTCAAGAGCTTTATATAACTGTGTCAATGAGGGCTGAAGAAAACTAGTAATTGAACAGCTCATCATGAGACCGTCAGCTACTGGTAATCCATACTTAAATGTATGATAAGGACACATGCCCATTAACACAAATTTAAGTTCATCCATAGGTGTAAGCATAAATGCTTTCCATACGTTACTAGAAAGAGGTGCTACTTGCTTTCCTCTCTTACTTTCTTTCTTCAGGTATGCATAGATGGCTTCACATTCATCACTCTCGACAAATGGTTTCATCTTTTCATGCCACGAAGGATGAAAGTTTTGTTTAAATTTATCCCAATTCATATTAATATTCTTTATAAGATTTCTCTTCGGTTAAATTAGAATTAGTCAATTGATTAATTCTTTTCTTAATAAATGCTCGCTTATCGTTAGTGACATAAACTGATCTAGCTAAGTTTATAAACTTTTGACTGAAGTCTCTATCTCTTTCACAATCTCGAATATCATCTTCTATGTTCCATAAATCTATGTTTACTTTAAGAAGTTCATCATATTCCTTTTTTAAAAGGTGACCGTGTAAATCTAACAACATTAAAAAATAAGGATACAGTGCTTCATGTTCCTTTTTAACATTAGCAAATTTATCCTCATCATCTATTTTTATAGTTTTGATTTCTAGAATTGATATCTTATCTAGTAGTTCACCATGTGATATTTCTATTTTCATAATTTTGATTTTATCCACTCTTTGAGTGAGGTTTTAGGTTTCCAGTTAATCCAGAAGTATGCATTATAAACATCTGCCAATGATCTTTTTATTTCCTTTCGTTCAGGAATAAACTTAATATCATCTTTAAACATCTTAGCTATATCTATTATACTTATCTCTTCACCTGATCCTATGTTAAGGACACCGTTAAAACTTATAGATTTCTCTATAGCTTCTACAAGATCTCCTACATAAACAAAGTCTCTAGTCTGTTTACCATCACCTGTTACAGTTAGTGGTTCGTTATTATTATATTGTTTTAGAAAGATAGGAATAGCTGATAGATATCCTCCTTCATCTCTTTGGCCTTCACCGTATACATTAAAGAACCTAAGTATTGCTACACTTTGGTCTTTAAACGACTCAGCCATATATTCCATCAATAACTTAGATGTAGCATAAGGTGATTCTGGATATGGTTTAGCATCATCATCTAAAGGTAGATTAGAGTTTCTTCCATATACTGCAGCTGTAGATGCTAGAACAAAGTTCTTACACCCACATTCTACAGCCCATTTCATTAACTCGTTAGTCCCATAAGCTATCTGATTGAAATACTTTTCAGGATCTACAAAGCTCTCAACTACTGATACCGGTGCACCTAAGTGTATCAAGGTATCAAACTTAAGACCTACTGGTAAAGGATCATCATTACCTATAGTATGTATTAGTACTGGCTCTACCTTTTCAGGTAGATTATCTATTGAGCCAGTACTAAAGTTATCCATAACTATTACATCGTAGTGATGTTTGATAAAGTGATTTACTACGTGGGAGCCTATGAAGCCTGCCCCACCTGTAACTAACACTTTCATCAGTTTATACAGAGTACATCACCGTCTTCTGTAGCTTTAGATTCAATAACAATGTAGTTGTTATCAAGTCCTTGACTTAACATTATAGAGGGTGTAAAGTTTACTTTTTGAAAAGTATTACCTTCATCATCTACAGAATAAACAACTTCCATGTCTTCTATTTCCGGGTTCTTTTTTAACATCTCTATAAGAGTGTTAACATATTGCTTAACTTTCATAATTAAAACATTTCTAATTGGTTCATCATATCTTGTTGTACTTTAGCTACGTCTTTGTTGTGTTGCGAACTTGCTTCACTCATAAAGAACTCATGTAATGCTATGTGATCCTTCATCCATATTCTAGGATGTATTTCTTTCATAGCAAAAGTTGAATGATTGTAAAGCTCCCATAAAGAATCAGGACAACCATAATCATGTGTAGGATCTATAAGCTCTTTACGTATAACATTCATCTGACTAGACTGTATAAGATTGTCATTAAAGAACATTCGTCCTAAGATCTCTGCTCTTCTTTCTTTAGAAACCTCGTGAGCCTTAAGACCTTCACGGTCATTTTGCATAGTTTTAAATGAATCACCTGATTGTTTAATGTATTCAGTTATAGCTGCTGGTGCAAATGTTTGTACATCACCTACATGCTTAGTCTTAAAGTGACCATTGTCACCAGACACCATACCATTCTCACATACTATAACTTGAGCACCTATTGCAAACTTCAGAGTTGTAGTCTTATCATAACTGTTTTGCCACGCTATCTGCAGTCTCATCTCACTGTCTTGTACACTTGATATACCATACTTACCTGTAGCTACCTGGCCTTCTCTTCCTGATATATATGACTGGCTTGCTATTTCAAAACCTGATTGGTGTATGCTCTCAAGAGTTAGATCAATTAGCTCTTGATGACTAACTGGTTTATATGTTCTTGTTTCTTGTGGTACTTCTGCTGTCAGTATTTGATCTTTAGCTGACTTCCATGTTCTTATTGTTTCTGTAATCATTTTATTATATTTTTATTTATTAATACATTTTCTACTGTTTGTAATCCATAATGTTTAGCAAGATCGGCCCAGTCGTTTATTCCTTCTTCTAGGTATTGTCTTGGTACATTACAGTAATCAAATCCATACTTCTTTGTAATTGCTTTTGAATTCTCTACACCTGTTTTATCAGAATCGAAAGACAGTATTTGTCTTTGTGAGTTAGCTTTGATATATTCTATATTATCATCATCAAAGCATCCTGTACCCTCATTCTGAACTGCACAACATGTAGGAAAAACTTTCTTCAATACCATATAATCTTTCTTACTTTTAGTTATGAAGGCTGTATGACAATCTTTAATGTCTTCCAGGCCATCCATAGCTGTAATAGGAACATTATTAGGTACCCACTTATACTTCTTATCTGCAAACGGTTTATAAATCTTCCAGTGGCCATTATATAAATAACCAAAGGTTAGTATTTTAGGATCTGTAACCCATCTTTTCTTGTTAAGAAACAATTCTTGAATCGAATAGATGTTGTTTGCTTTTAGATCTTCTTCATCTTGATAATAAGTATTCCAATATGCTAGCTCTTCATGCGTAAAAGGTTTAGTTTTGACTTGTATAAAAGAATAGGACTTAACAACCTTTTCAGGCTGCTTATACTTAGCCACTATCTTTTTATAGTCTTTTGTTGTTCTAGTTGATATACCTAGACCAAAGTCAGAATCTATCTTCTTTAAAACCTCATCATAATTACTACACATATATAGCATCTTAATAAATGCAAAACAGTCACCCTTCTTACTAGTATCACCAAAGTCATAGAATGTTAATCCATGGTGACCTTGACTAATAATAAACGATGGTGTTTTCTCTTCTCTGAATGGTGAATAAGTTTTTATATTCATATTCCAATTACTGTCAGGCATGTAATACTTGAATATATCGTACTCTGATATTTTATCAAGTATAGAGTTCTTGTTTAATTTTGTCTTTTTTATTCCTCCTATTGCCATATT
>Ga0115000_10001232_pt1 | contig 22865 bp, 9 predicted proteins | sample ArcticOcean_MG_C_6_FD_89690 | JGI IMG/M metagenome (GOLD analysis project Ga0115000, IMG submission 89690) | Marine microbial communities from western Arctic Ocean - ArcticOcean_MG_CB8_128 | ecosystem: Environmental > Aquatic > Marine > Oceanic | place: Arctic Ocean: Canada Basin | collected... | reverse complement strand
GCTGTATTGGCTGGTGGTATTAGAAGAGCAGCACTTATTAGTTTATTTTCTGCGGACGACGAACAGATGATATCTTGTAAAGTTGGTAACTGGTGGGAGTTAAATCCACAAAGAGGTAGATCAAATAATTCCGCATGTTTAATGAGACATAAAATCACCAAAGAGTTTTTTATGGACCTATGGAAAAGAGTTGAGTTATCTGGAGCGGGAGAACCAGGGATATATCTTAATAACGATAAAGATTGGGGGACTAATCCTTGTTGCGAAATTGCACTAAGACCAAATCAGTTCTGTAATCTTTGTGAAGTAAACGTTTCTAATATAAACTCACAAGAAGACCTAAATCAAAGAGTAAAAACCGCAGCGTTTATTGGTACACTACAAGCGGGATACACTAATTTTCACTACTTAAGAGAAATATGGCAAGAGACCACTGAAAAAGATGCATTAATTGGGGTGTCAATGACGGGAATAGGGTCTGGTAAGGTATTAGAATATGATATGTCAAAAGCGGCAAGTTTAGTGAAGAGAGAAAACACTAGAGTGTCCAAATTAATCAACATAAATCAGTCAGCTAGGTGTACAACCGTAAAACCCGCAGGGACAACATCACTAACCTTAGGAACGTCGTCAGGTATACATGCTTGGCATAATGATTATTATATTCGTAGAGTTAGAGTGGGTAAAAATGAAGCAATTTACACATATTTACATATTAATCACCCAGAACTAGTAGAAGATGAATATTTTAGACCACATGACACTGCAGTGATATCTATACCACAAAAAGCACCAGAAGGTTCCATAATGAGAACAGAATCCCCATTCCAACTTTTAGAGAGAGTTAAGAAAGTAGCTACTGAATGGGTGAGAGCCGGACATAGAAAAGGTTCAAACTCACATAATGTATCGGCAACTATTTCATTAAGAGATCACGAATGGGATGCGGCTGGTGAATGGATGTGGGAAAATAGAAAACATTATAATGGACTATCAGTATTACCCTACAATGGTGGTACATACATTCAAGCTCCTTTTGAGGATATAACCGAGGTAAAATATAATGAAATGATGAAATCTTTAACTGAAGTAGACCTAACAAAAGTTATTGAGTTAGACGATAATACCGACTTATCTGGAGAACTCGCTTGTTCTGGTGGTAATTGCGAAATAGATGTTGATGTATCAACAATAGAGAAAGAGGAACAATTAAATGAAGTATAAATTCAGTAAAGAAATTTTATACCACTTTAATTGTGGTAAATGTAAAAAATGGTGGTCAATTGATGACTACCATTTTTTTTCTAAAAACGTACCAAATAATAGATGAAAAGGAATGATGATCGGAGTATTAAACTAAATCCTAAGACAGAAGATTTTTATTGGGAAGAGGGTAAGGTAGTAATGACAGAAAGATATCACCTTAAAAGAGGAAGTTGTTGTGGTAGTGGATGTAGGCATTGTCCATTCTCACCCCCACATCTAAAAATGAATAAAAACCCACAGAGAAGATAATAGTTAATAAAATGACTACAAATTAAAACGATTAATATTTATATTAAAGAAATAGATGGCAACTAAAAATATAAATATAAATTTTCCTTTTGAAACATCTCCTTTAGGTGACTTTCTGAGACTTAACGCCACGACTAGAAACGCGATTAAAGCAGATATAACACATTTACTTTTAACTAGAAAGGGCGATAGATTATATAATCCAGAATTTGGTTCAGGTTTATACGATTATTTATTTGAACAAATAGACGAAACCACTATTGGAGACGTTAAACAAGAATTAGAGGTTAACATTGGTAGATACATCCCGAATGTTACAGTTAATGAAATACTAATAACACCTAACCCAGACAAAAACCATATAAAGGTAAATTTGGATTATTCTGTTAATAGTGCTTCATTTCAGGAAAATGACAACATTGAAATTATTTTATAAAAATGGCAAAAGGTATTAATTATAACTCACGTAACTTCTTAGAGGTAAGATCCGAACTAATAAATTTTGTTAAACAATATTATCCTGAATTATTTAGTGATTTTAACGATGCTTCTGTAGGGCAAATGTTATTGGAATTAAACGCTGCGGTTGCAGACATGTTATCTTTTAACACAGATAGAAGTTTCCAGGAAACTCAAATTGATTATGCACAAGAAAGATCTTCATTATTAGGAATAGGTAGAACATTAGGACTAAATATACCAGGAATTAGACCTAGTGTGTGTCTAGTAGACTTTAGAGTAACAGTACCACCAAAAGGAGATAGTTTTGATAATTCCTATTGTCCAATATTAAAATACGGATCACAAGTACAAGGAGGTGGACAGACATTTGAAGTAAATGAAGATATTAATTTTGCGTCACCACTCTCATCTGGAGGGATACCTAACAGACTAGTACATCCAAACGTTGACACAAATGGAGTTATTATTTCCTATTATATAACAAAAAGAGAACTAGTAGTTAATGGAACAACAAAAATAGTAAAAAGAAATATAAGACCAGAGGACCTTAAACCATTTCTACAGATAGTTTTACCAGATACAAACATTATAAGTGTAGAACAAATTAAAATGATAGATGGTATAGACGCCGCTCAACCAACACTAAGTCAATTTATTGCATTCGATGATAGATTTTATGAAGTAGAGTCCTTAGCTGAAAACCAAATATTTCTGGATGACTACAGTAGAAGTACAGATAATTCTTCTATTACTCCAGGTAAATGGATTGAGGTAGATAAGAAATTTATTAAAGAATATACAGACAAAGGGTTTTGTAAAATTACCTTTGGTAGTGGTACTTCAGATGCGTCGCCAATAAACAACTATATTGATAACGGATTCACCAATCAAGTACAAACACTAATAAATAATAAAAGTCTTGGGGAATTACCTAAAGCTAATTCTACAGTCTATGTTAGATATAGAGTAGGTGGGGGAACACAATCGAATATTGGACCAAATGTTCTTAATACTACAGGTATTGTAGAGTTAACGAATTTAGGTGCTAATGCCAATACAATAGAATTAGTTAATAGTACTCTAGTCGCTAATAATCCAGTTGCCGCTTTAGGTGGTGCCGACTCACCAACAATAGAAGAACTAAGATATCTAATAAAATATAATTTTGCTAGTCAGAATAGAGCTGTTACTATTAGAGACTATCTTTCTTTGTTAAGTAAAATGGGGAGTAAATTTGGAGTACCCTTTAGAGTAGGGGTTTCTGAGTCACAAAATAAAATAGAAATTTCTACATTAGGACTTTCTCCTTCTAAAAAACTCTCTGACGCCTCAATGATAACACTAAAAGATAATATGTCTCGATATCTTGCTAACTATAGAATGATTAACGATTATATTACAATAACAGGTGGTCAAATAATAAATGTCGGTTTTGAGATATATGCATATCTCGACCATAATTTTAATCGCTCAATCGTTTCCGGCGAAATGATTAACGCTGTCAGAGACTATATGAATATAAATAATCAAGAGATGGGACAAAATATATACTTAGCGGATTTATCAAGAACAATTAACTCGATAGATGGGGTATTAAATGTTACCGAAATGAAAGTATTTAATTTAGTTGGGGGGCAATATTCTATAGATGAATCGCCACAACCATATATAGACCAAACTACTAGAGAAATTAATACACAGAATAATTTAACTTTGTTTGGTGATTTTAATACGATGTTCGAAATTAAGTACCCAGAGAACGATATTAAGGTCATTGCTAAGTAAAGCTCATTTACTTTTGAAAAAATATCATTAAAAATATTTATTAATAAATAACTTAATGAAAGAATCCAAAGTAATAAGAATACTACCCAAAGAAGGTACTCAGAATGTTAATATAGATATTGAACAGGATTTCGATTATCTAGAGATACTTAGTCTTAAAATCTTACAAAAAGACGCTTACAGAATATTTTGTTCAGATAAGGGGGTTTTAGTTGGTAACGTTACAGCAAACGGAGGGTTCCCACTTCAAAACGCTAAGATATCTATTTTTATCCCCATAGACAATATAGATATACAAAACGAACTAATAAGATCCATATATCCTTTTACTACACCAAACGACACACTATATAATGGTAAGAGATACAATTTACTACCTAGAGATAAACAATTAGCCACACCTGCTGACCACGTGCCTGTTGGAACGTTTCCATCAAAGTATGACATAATGACAAATCCTACTTTGAAGTATATACATGAAAAATATTATAAATATACCACAACCTCAAATGAAAATGGAGACTATATGTTTTTTGGGTTGCCTAGTGGGACACACATTGTGCATTGTGATGTTGACATAAGTGATATAGGTACGAATTCAGTAACCCCCGCGGATTTAATTAATCTTGGATACTCCCCTTACCTTTTTAATACAGCAACACAATTTAAGACTTCAAATGATTTGAATCAATTGGCACAAATTGTAGGATTAAACAGTACTACTTACGTTAATCCCTTTTGGGGAGACCCAGATCAATGTGAATTTGGTGTTACGAGACTAGACTTTTCCGCCTCGAGATTTGTGAACCCTAAAGGGTATCTTATTGGTAGTATTTATACTGACCCAGCAGAGGGGGAGAATAATAGTTTTGTACCTTCTGCCTGTTGGCAAGCAGAAGCCAGTTTTAATACGGGTGATCCCATAGGGAAAGTAGGATTTAAGGCAGGTGTTTCTAGAATCATATCCGCGCAAACTGTAAGAACGCCACGGCAAGTTAGGGCAGACGGGGAGGGAGTCGGACATATAGGAATCATAGAGGCGGTCAGATTAAACGAGGATGGAGTTCCTGAGTATGCGGGTAAATGGAAAACCGACATGGATGGTAATTTTGTCATTCCTCTACCGTTGAACTTAGGTAAGAAAGTTTGGGACGAAGATTTACAAGGGTGGAGAGACGATGACCAGGATGGTGTAGCCACCTATGCGGATTACAGATTTAAGTTTTATTTTGAGGGACAATCAGATATAAATGATATTGGAGCTTCTGAAGTACAACTTGACTCAACACAGAATAGAGGAGTTTTATTTGCTCCAAATTCTAGACTGGGACAAGTTACTTCGGATGGAACTGAACAAACCAGTGAGAATAGTTATACTTTCTATGCTCAACCAGTCTATGGACCAACTAACGGTTATGAGTATAACATGTTAGACCAATTTGGGTTAAGAATTAAAGACCATACTAATTATACTCGAATTCGTATGAGTAGCTTTTACACAGTTGGACAGAATTTTAATTATGTGGCTGATTATGACTCTGCTCCACAAGACTTAGCTGAGGACACTTATGGAGTTAATTGGTTTTTCGAACAAACCCAAAACGGAGCAGGAGGATGGAGTCATTATTATAATGGTATGTATAACGGAGCTGAACCAGATTGGGTAGCGAATAGTATAGGGGCTAATCCTTGGATATTTAGTAGATCTTTTGTTTATACGGATATATACTCCCAAGGAGACATTACAAGTAGAAATCTTTTCCCAACAAATTATCTTTTTGACAAGTATTACATGAAAACACCATCTAAACAAGACACTTTATTAGATGTGAACTTATCGGAGAAAGGAGGTTTTATTTCTAACTATAGAGTTAATAGATTTATAGAAGCTAATTATAGAGGGTTAGGTTTTTATCCTGCCAATTCTGACATGGAGTTAATAAATGGGGCTGGTGATTCTAGTAATGGAAACTCGGTGGATATGGATTGGTGTGATAGTCTACCTACAGATATAAATTATAGATACGGTGAACTTATAACTAATAGTGTTGACCCATTTACTAATCCAGACTGGTATGAGGATGGAACTATGGATGGCTGTGTTGGATGTTTGACTTTTGGATCAATAGTAAAAACAGGAATTTTTATAAATAACGAAAGTAATAATGGTTCCTGGTATAATCCAGGTGCGGAACCATATTATGGTCAGATCGCTCCTTATACACAGATAAACCCAGCAAACACTATAGGTCCAGGAACGCCTGGAAATAATTGGACGATAACAGGTAATATGATGATGGGTGGTTTTGTTGCACCATTCGCCGGTAGATATAGCTTAACGACAACTCTTATGACTACCTGTACTGATACCACCAATTCTTGGATTGTGGTGGGTTTATCATACTGCGACTCAACTGTGTATGATTGCAATAGTAATGGTAACTGGTCGTTTTCAGGAGAGACTGCGTACTATGGGAATACTAATACAGATGGGACATGTTTGAATACAGGAGGCGCTAGACCAGGGATTGCTCCAGTATCTTTTGAACAAACAGCTGGAAATGATAATCCGGCCGATCCAAACGCTGATTCTTGGAAGTTCGGTGCAAATAGTGAGGGTGAGCTTATTTGGAAAAGCTTATACCTTAAAGAAGGAATGGGTCTTAGAGTTACGGTTAGACCAACTTTATCAGATGATAATTGGAGTCCTGTTGCTAACAACAATAGGGCAACAAGTCGAGTGGGGGTGTGTTATCATTGTGCAGAAAGCTTTGGGAGTAGTGGTGCGTGTCCAGGACAATCTGAGACTTCTTCATTTGGGGTTCATGAGGTACATTATGGTAATGTACTTAATGAAAACGATAGAATGATAGAAGAACCACTTCACGGAGCATTGTATTTTCCCCAGTATTATGTAGGTGCTGATGAGTCTGAATGTTGTAGTCGTAGTAATACCGATCCAGACCAAAGATGGGAATCGGGATGGACTATACCAGGAAGGCAAAGAACTTTTAATTGGAATGAAAATTCATTACTTTATGCTGGTACATACACAACTTCCGGAAGTATAGAATATAGAAACTATAATGATGAAGGGGGAGATCCACTAGGGGGTCAAACAATAAAGAATGCTAAATACTATAACTTAAACACTATTGGAGAAGTGAAAATTGTTGAAATAACAAAAGACATTCCAAATTTCCAACAAGGAGTGAATCAATGGGCAACACTTGATAAGAATTTACCAAGTTCTTCGGCACATCACACTCAAGAAATGAATACCCCTTTCTCTACTCGAGATAACAATCAGGAAGATTTTGACACTAATGGCGATGGAACTGGACGACAATACACCCAGCATAAATATTTTGCTCCTTACGATAATCTTTTATTTAGAACAGGACAACAATGGCCAAGAGATAACAATGAAGATGGTACCGATATTCTTTGTCCCGAAACCTCAATTCCAGGTAGTTGGGATTGGACAAGTTCAAATTGGTATACTAATTTAATGTATCCTGTACAAAACACCTATAACCCTTCTGGGTATTTAACTTTTTCTAATTACCACGTATTCGAAGTTGTACCTACAGCTTCGAGTGAAAGTGCTCAATGGGGAGAGTGGATAAGAAGAGTGCCTAAAGTGTGGCACGCCACTAATACTTTTTGGTGGTCAACTATACAACCTGTACCTACTACATCATATACAGGGCTTTTAACAACCCCATTAGGAGACGGTAACCCGTTTGATAATCAGAAAGGGGCATCGAATGCACAAGTTAGTGCGTATCCTATGAGAAAATATTATTACTTTAGTGTGTATTATAATTTGAGTCCCGCAACAACACTAAAAAAAATATTGGGTTATAACACAGGTTTAATTGATTAGAATATTATGGATAGAAAAAAAATAGTTGGCACACCTTTTAAGACCGCAGATGGGGTAAACATTGGGTATAACGTAAATGTTAATTTCGACAATAGTAATAAACCGTTCCCAACAGGAGAAGTGGTAAGAGTTGTTAACGCCGGAGAACAATTTGAGAAAGAAAGAAAAGATTCCACTAAGTATAGATTAACTGGGGACATAAACCCTATGGTGTTTTACCCTCAAGAATTTTACTGGCTAGGTAATCAAATAAATAGTAATTTCGAATTTATAACAGGAGCAACGTCAACAAGTCAAACAAATCCTCTTGCGACACAAAATTATAGTTTACCTAATATTTTAACATTAAATGGACCAAATCCAAGCACCAAAAATTTTGATATAGATAACAAAGATAACTGGGTTGGACAAATACTCTACCCTTACCAAAATGAGTATACCCTCAAATATAGAATACCACAATTTAATTCGTCAAAAGCATATGCAGCAGACCCTGAGGATGCAAGGTTCTCGATAGACACAGGAATTGACAAATTAATATATAATAAAATAAATAATTATTTGGACTTAATGGTCGATAGTAGTACTATGGAAGATTGGTTTATTGGATCTAATTTCATTGTACAAGAACCAGTGGAATATAATGAAACTCTAATAATTGCAAACCAACAGTTTCAAGGATATCCACAAGACGGAGTACCATTCCTTTTTAGTATTCCAATTAAGACAGAACAAGGATGGTTTACTGGTCTATACACGCCATTTCCACATAATTTTGAAGAGGACGACTATATTTTTATTAAACCAATCGCCTCCACAGGGTATGAAGTGGCAAACACACAATATGATACATGTGACCCTTCCTTATATGGTTTTAAGAGAGTTATCGGAACACAATGGAATAGTGCGTTAAACAATAAAGGAGGATATTATGTTATAGTAGAACATAAGTCACAATTTCATGCAGATTGGGATGCCTCAGCCGCTCCTAACAGCTCTAGTTGGAAGGTGGTTTCATCACAGGGTTTTATTAAAAGAATAAAAAACTATTCCGACGTAGGAATATTAGAAATATCCACAGAACCTTTAATAAATTCCACTATTAGTGTTGTTCCTGAAGGTACGATGGTAACTTTAACAGTAGAACATAATCTAAAGAAAGAAGACGATATTTTATTAACATTAGCAGAAGACGCAGTTGACACTACTTTTCCTGGTGACTTAAGACCTTTACTATATAATTTAAGTGGTATATATGAGGTTGTTGATATAGTTAATCTTTATTCTTTTACAATAAGAGCGGTAGAATTAGCAGATACGATAGCTTATTATAATGGAGAGTACGACTTTAATACTCTTCCACAATCAACATTTATTACCGTGCATAAGCTAAATCCTTTTCCTTCAGACTATTATTTAAGAAGAGGTAAAATTTTAACAACCATTAATGAATTCGAAGTAAATATTCTCCCAATGAGTAGTAGTATATTTAATGACCCCAATGCTAATTTGGTTATTGAAGAAGATATAGACATAAAAGGATTAAAGGATAACCTTAATAGACCTATAAGTCAGTTATATCTCAGTTTAACAAAAAGAGCTGGTAAGGAAAATTATGACTTTACCGATGTTGAGTCATTTTTTAGTTGGATATTTAATTTTAGTCAGATATTAGTGAAAACTGGAGATGGTTTAGAGGTAGAATCAAAAAGATGTAAAGATAATGATGACTATGTGGGGTATGTAAAAGATGTAACAGGAGGGTGGATGGACGCATATGCAGAGTTTCTCGGTGACTCATATTTTATTGATTTTAGCGAGTATAATAAAGCAACTCTTGAAGAAAAAAGAGTAGAAGAATTAAGACATAGATTTAACACCAGTTATCGTGAATGTGGAGATGGTGTTTGTGATGAATATCTTTTAGATGTTAGGGATGATAATTTTAGTGGTTGGAATTATTACGCATCAAACACTTCTGATCTAACTTTAGGAGCTACAGGGGTAGGACTGGGAGCTTGGCTTACATCAACAGATTCGTGGGTAGGTCCCTTAGAAAATAATAGTACTACTGGTAATTTTATAGAAAAAACTTTTGTGGTAACGGCTGATTATGTGAATCAAGCACTATACATGACCTTCAAATACACACAAGTAACAACTACAGGAATAGTTAAAATTTTGGATCCGGGAGGTGGATCAATAGTTACTAGCTTTGTCTACCCAGGAAACACTGGAACAATGAATGGTGTCCCCCAACAAGGTACTTATTCAGCCGTATTCACCCCAAGTTCGATAGGGGTACATACAATATTACTAGGGTTAGGTAATTTCCCCGCACAAATTGATATAGGTGGAACCATGGTAACTACCACAACTTTTGAAGGAAAATATGGAGAACTACAAATCTTGAAGTACTATGGTTCTCCACAATATTCTGGATGGGTATATGACCCATTTCAAGAGTATCAGATAAGAAGATACTCTGATTTTATTGAAACTGCTGACCCTACAGTTTTAGGGATTCCAGATTATGCGACTTTTATTGATGGGTTATGGTATTGGAGAGATTTATTAGACATTGGATTCTTTGAGGACATAGATTTTATAAATGGAGTAGATTATCCATTTCTAAATGGTAAACACTATGTAGATGAAACTAAAAACATGTCAGTATCAATAACACCAAATCAATTAGGAGGAACTAATGGAAATGGTATAGGTAGAGTAGTTTTTGGGTGTATGGATACACTCGCTAAGAATTATAACCCTTTTGCAACTGAACCATGTGGTGCGGACCCGATACAAGGAGGTCCCTGTGTTCCAGACATCAACGCAGTAATGCAAACCTTAGTTAGTAATCCATTAGGGTGTTGTTGTTTTTATGAAACTGACCCAACAATAGTTGCCGCCGAAGGATTTGCCGCAACAACAGCTGGGCCTATTGTAACGGGAGGACAGTGGTATGATTACGGTACAACTCATAGTGGGTGGAATAAATGTAATGGATTGTATCCTTATTGGCAGTCAGGTACCTATTATGGGGTCTCACAAACAGAACATCCACTGTTGAGTTGGGGTGTTAGTTATTGGTTTTACGGAGTTGATACTGGGGTAGATACTCCAGCTGCGAGATTTGAGGTTGAGACCGGGACTATAAGCACTGATATTTTCACCTTTCAAAATTATGCGTCAACCAGTGGAACCGTCTCGGCTTTTGAAAATTTATTTGCAACAGAATTAGGGGATGGGGGTACCCCCATCCCTAGCCCAACATATACAAACCTTAAGGGACAAGACCAAGTTTTAAGTGATGTGGATAGTGAATGGCATAGTCCAAATGGTACTCAGGCTGGGGGAACTTGGAAAACAGATATGGATAGTGCCGCAGCTGATAATAAATTAACTGACTGGCTCACGAGTGAAAATGTTATAGATAGCACTACTGGCACCTTATACGCATCCACCCCTAAGTATTTTGATCAAACAGGGATACTAGAGTTTTATAAATTTGACACCAGTACCTGTAATACGTGTTTTGATAAAGGATCAGGAACTGTAGGGACAAATGATTATTTTGCACCAAGACATAATTGGCCCTTACTGGATATGGATAATATTGGAGCCGGTGGTTCAGGAATCTTACCGACATTCGTTAATGGAAATGCTGTAACTCTACCTGTACCAAAAATGTGGCAACAACAAGCAGCTGGTACTAATAATGGTACATCAATGTGGATGCCTAGATCAAAGTATGAAAGAGGGGCTAATACCCCTAACTTAGGGTATAATACAATGAACCCCAATGAATGGGGGTCGGCTGGATTAATTGCAAGAGATATTGGTTACGGAAGTCAAATTACGAATATTGCTGCCCATAGAAAACCAGATGATCCGGATAATTGGAGATTTTTCTATGCTCAGTGTCCTCAGACTTGGAGTTGTTGGGTAACCAACGATTTTGGAGAGAATGGCGACGCTCACTACCCAGGAATAGCCCCAGCAGGGACTAGTTCGGGACCTGTCCCTAGTGGTCTAAACGCCACAGATTATACCCCAGCTGACGGATTATTTAACGATTATGCATTTGCTGTCTGTGAAACTGCTTCTGCCACTGCTGCTGCGAACATGAATACTAACAGATATTGTGCGTGTACAGTACCAACAGGGGGTAGCGGTTTTGGTTCGGGATGTCATTTTAATTACCAAGTTGATATGGAGGCGTCATACATGTATAAGGAGTTTAAGTTCGCACAAGGCCAACCAAGCTTCTTTGAACCCATAATACCAGGAGGAGAAACTCATTCTTATCGTTTTAGGGGAAGGGTTAACATAGAAATGGGGGTTAATCATAATGGATTTGAATTTTACCATAATACAGCTCATTCTAATGGAGGGTGGCAATTTGCCATGAATCCTGACGCAGGTGGTGCTACCACAGGAGGTCCTCCCCTAGCCTATCTCAGTCCTTGGTGGTACCCGAATACCATAGGGGGTAATAGCGCCCAGGGATGGTTACAGTGGTCACAATGGGTAGCACAACAAATGAATGGCACCAACGCTTATTTAGATTACACAAGACAATATGCAGGGTTTTGGATAGCCGTGGTATCAGAAACAGATAAAGTAACATATATTTACGATCCAGATGATGGGGGTAATGGATATACATCATCTGCGGCGAGTTATCAATCAGTAGGACCAGGAGGAGGAGGAGGAACTAAGTGGAATATAGGTTGTGGTGGTAAAAAGTCAGATGGGGCTACTGATGCAGTTAATAAGATGTCTTACACACCATGCAATGACTATGGGGGGTTACCTTCGGCAGGAAATCCTGATGTTTCTAGTCAATGTGGTATTGACGGAATACCAGGAGCTGATAGTAGCAATCCGTGTGATCTGTGTTCTTCTTTTTGGGATGGAACTAATGATCAATTTGATAATGGAAGTGGTAGTTATGATTGGCAATACAACCATCCAAGAGTTGATGAATTAATACGTAAGGGGATGTATGTTCCAAGTTGTGGAGAAAAAGATAGTAATTCCGAAAAGGCAGACTTCCAAAAACAATGGTCACAAAGTTTTATATCACAAGAGATACCATTAAAAACTGGAGATAAAGTATTCATGTTTGTCAGAACAATTAACGGAGAGTTCAAAACAAATTGGAAAGGAGGGACAGAATATGTTGTAGATGTAGGAGACGCAACTGGACCAATCGCCACCGGATACGGCACTGTGTCAAGTATGCCAGAATATGCTGAACACCTACCTTCGTATATAGTAGGGCAGTTAACACAAATTACATAATGGGGAATAAAATAACATATAAACTAAAACTTAATGACAAAACGAATGTCATAAATCTCCCAATAGGTGAAGATTTTTTTCCTATTGATAACACAGAATTAGTTGATAATAGAGTGACAAAGATAGTACAGAAATCTATTAATAATATAGAGGACTGGGAAAAAACAATTTATCGTATTAAGTGTGATGGTGAAGAAGAGGGCACCTGTTATAGTATTAGTTTAGATTTGTGGGACCCTAATTATGGGAGTACCACTGATGATTGGGTTGCGGGAGGAATGTTTTTAGAAGAAGACGTAACATTCAAATCACAAAGATTCAGAGGAAGTTTTTTTAGAGTATCTTATTTCACTACTCCCCATAGGGAAACCCAAAAGTTAGTGAGTTATTCTAATATCCCATTGATGGACCAGACGGATGCAAGTATGCAGATATGTAGTAGTTCACCAGGAGGGTCATTATATTTCTGGAAATCAGAAGAGAAACTTAATATAACTCAGAATAGATTATATATGAAAATTGAGTTCTTTAACTCAGCTGAGGGAGGAGTAGACACATTTAGCACTATGTTACCAGACTCAACAGGATCGTTCCCTATTGAATATTATAATGAAAGTATGGAATATATACCGGTTTTATTAAACTATAAAACTAGAACTTTCCAGTTGGAGCCTATTGCTTATTGGTATGATGATTTTAATATGGAGTTTGTCACCCAATCCATATCACCTTATTGTAATTTGTCGCTTATAATTAAAAGTATACATACAATAACAGGTAATAATCAAAATATACCACCACTTAATCAATTAAGAATGAGTAGTCCCACACAAAATTATACATTACCTCCATTACCTCAACAACAAAGTCTAACAACAACAATAACAACACCACAACCAACCAGTCTTAATAATTTAATATCTTCTTTACCTAATGGAGTTATAAATAGTTTAAGGAGGCTAAGGAAAACATTCCCAACATACGGAACCAAAAGTTTAATAACAAGTTATTCAGGAGGAACAATAACACAAAGTACAGCTAATTATTAGTAATGGAGATAATTAAAAAAAGAATATCACGAGGTAGTTTATTAGGAGACACCACTAATGCAAGGAGACCAGTTCTAGACCCAGAACCGTTACTTTCTAATGGAATTGCTGATTATCCTTGTGCAGACACTACAATGAGTTTTGATGATTGTGTTACTACTATTCTAGATCCACTTTATATTCCCGGTTTAGGGCCGGATTGGATGGAAGAATACATAGATTCTACTATATTAGACTTATTTGGTGAGTTTGTTTCTGAAGTATTTAGTGATGATTTTTCTTATGGAACACAAAATTGGGTAAATCCGATGCCGGGAGCGTGGTTCCCTCTTTCAATAACATGGAATACAGTACCACCCTACGCAGAAGAGTGGGGGAATAATTCAATAAAAGTAGAAATTGGAGGACCAGGACCGATCCTTCCAGCTGGATTTATTATTTTAGAAACTATTAATAGTTATACCCTAATAAGTGGAGAAAACTATAATATAAGTGTAAGAATGAGCGCTAATATTCTTTCACATACTAATATGGTTTTTAACCTAGGGATAAACCAACCAGGATTCCTATGGGTATACGCAACTGACCCTTCCGGAAGTCTAATTGTTGGTAATTTTAATGAAGAAGAGGTAAAGATATTTACAGAAAGAGGACTAATTAATTTTGCTTTTACCGCAACTATAGGGGGTGAGTATAAGTTTGGAATTTCTCTCTATATTGATGACTCATTTGGAACACCAGCACAAATTGGGGATTTTCTTATTATGGATGATTTCCGTGTAACTAAGGAAACTTCAGTAATAGATAGTAACAGTTTTAATGGAATTAAACGAAAAATATTTGGATTTTTCAAAAGTTTTAATATTGAACTAACACAATTTAACCTAAGTCTCTATAGGTATAATATATCCAACTATCTTCTCAGTCAAGACGCTATAGATGTAGATGATATAATATTAGGAGTTTACGGAACGCAAGAGATAGACCCAGTATCAGGATTTCAAACAGGACAGTATTTAATATTCTCTCCTCCAGTTGGGGTTATCCCTTTTTATTATTTAGGATGGAACCTTTATGGGGCCATTACTAATGTACAAAACAATATAGTAACAAATAATGGTTTTCTCTATTGCCAAGGTCCAGATATGGGTCCTTGGGATGGATTAAACGAAAATTATACCACAGGAGATGTCGTAGAATCAACGGACGGGTCTCTTTGGTATTGTAATGAAACAATAGACGAAACTTGTAATAATTGCTCTCCTGATGATGGTTGTGCTTGGATTCCTTGTATAAATGTAGTGGGGTATAGACCTCCAGTATTAAATATAAACTTTCCCCTATACCAGGACATTAAGGATATTGGTATATATAGAGATATTATTCATACTGGCATTGCAGAAGAATGTAGTGGATCAACACAGACTTTAACACAAAGTTATAAATGTCCCGTTCCTTGGTATATTAGTAGTGGGGGAGAAGTAGTTTTTTATGATCACGAAACAGAAAGCGAGGTATTTGTTGAAAGAAAATGTTGTGAAGATTATAGTGAATATGGGTTTGTTTGGTGGAAAAAGAAATGTTATCGAGATTATGGTAATAAAGACCAAGGACAAGGATTAGAGTTATTTAACTTTCCTTATGACATACTTTTTTACGCCATAGGGGATAATTTTGCGGAGTTTTACGCAGGTAACACCTTATTACCCACAGAAAGTTATGTTCAGTCGGGAGCTTTTGGTGATATACAAGGACCTTCTGGTAAGAGAACCTTATTATACACTCCTATTATTTCTGGATTAATAGATGGAGAAACATATATAGTTAAATCAAAGATGGTGATGAAAGACTACCCAAATGCGACTTTAGCTAATATAATATGGGGAGGTACTTCTACACTTGACCCAAATTGGGGTTACTTATATTTTGAAAACTTTGAATTAGGAGAAGCGTTAGGGTTCACAATCCCTTCATCCTGTACTGGAGCATGGACAACAGTAGATTTTATTAATGGGGATTATAGAGTAATCACTTCTAACTGTAATCAAGCCACTGTTAATATACCAATTAGTTTGCAGTCAGGGATGGAGTATAAGTTTAGTCTTCGTTACATCGCTTTAACGGTAATGGATGATTTCATACAACAAATACTTACTCTACCGGCACAATTGAGATTCACTCTTTTTGATCCATTTAACTCAATAGTTATTGACGAAGACATCGCCTCAGGTAATATTAATGATGTGGATGTGGTACATACAGCAATATTTAATGGGGCTTATATGATGACATTTGAAGTGTATAACCCATCAGGTAGTGGAGGGTGTACTTCCACAGGAACTCCATGTGTTGGAGATGACGATACCTACGGATTTAGGTTAGAATTTCTATCTGTACAAGAAACACCTTACAATTTTACAACTGACGAAGACGTAAAAGTAACACCAATTAAATACTGGACTAGTAATTCTTATGATTCAGCCGATGGACTAGTTGAGGTAGAATTAGAGAGTGAAATAACAATGGAGGGGGCAACAGCGGTAAGTTTACGATTAATATGTGATGTAAAAGAAGAAATTTTAGTTAATCCTTTAGAATTCGAGTTAATAAACACAGAAATATCTTTTAAGTATAACCAAAAACCTAATTTTTTAGGGTGTGACCAAACTCATTTCCTTAATAGTATTATGAATGAGTATGGGTCTGTAGAAAACACTATAGTACCATATGTTAACACTGTAGTGGCCACTAACCCCCTATTAACAGTTTTAAGTGGAGTAGAACCCAACGCAGATTGTGATTTTACACCTAGCGTCATTGGTTGGTATTGTGACTTATCATATACTTTAGAAATGGGACCACCAACAGGAACTATTACAATACAAGGGTGTTTAAGCACCTCAACAACCATACCAGGAATTACCTTATATTCAACAGCTCAAGAATGTATGTTAAGTAGTGGGTGTAATCTTATTGTAGGATGTATGGATTCTAGTGCGATTAATTATAATCCACAAGCACAAGAACCATGTTGGTTAAATTACCTTAATGATTGTTGTGTGTTAGCTTTGGGTGGTTGTACCGATATTGCGGCTAATAATTATTGGCCAGATGCCACTTTTGATGATGGGTCTTGTAATTACCATAATGGGTGTCCAGATCCGACAGCTGGTAATCCTTGCCCACCAACTAATTCATTTACAGTTAATAGTAATATTATTAGTTGTACTGATTGTTTAGGTAATCCACCATCCACACAATATGGTAATCCTTTTTACCCGAGTGCTATTATCCCAGGTACTTTTGGTGATATTACTTGTTGTTATTTCGACCCCGCGGGAAGTCTAATTCCGGGATGTACAGACCCTAATGCAGTAAACTATGACGCATTAGCCCAAGTTGATAACGGTACTTGTAATTATACTGTATACTATGATGCTTATTGTTGTTTTCCACTAGTACCGGGATCAGTGTGTCAAACATTTACAACATCTAATATAACTAACTATGGTCTTTTATTGGCAGACCCAAGGTGCGAAGTATCATTTAATTCTTGCACGACTAATAACTCAAATTGTGTGTAAACTATGATAATTAAAAATAAAATAGGGTGTCTAGATAAAAATGCTATCAACTATGATAACACTTCAGACATATCATGTGCGAATTGCTGTGTAAATCAACAAACAGAAAGTATTCTACAAAAACTAATTGAGACAGTTAAACCCAATACTCTAGAATCAAATCAAAGTTATTCCTCCTATGCAATGGCTTATGTTGGTAGCCAACCAGTATTTGAATATGTAGCCCAAGCTGAAACATATGCTCTTCAGATAGGGTGTACAGGGTTTCATGAATACATCTTTAATGGTAAAAAGACCTATAAGGCATGTGATGGAGTGGAACAGATAACTAATAGTCCACAAACAGGTTGTGATAATTATCTAGAAGGGGTAACTCAGAATGGGATAGTAATATGGTCTAATGTAACAGAATTAGAAACCCAAAAGAATTGTTGTAACGAGATGGGGAGTGAAGGATATGTTTGGGATAACCTAAGTAGAAAATGTCATATATCCACAGAAGTTGATTTAACAATTGTTGGTAATCATAGTGTTTTAGGGTATGTAGAGAATATTCCCGTTTGGTATACTAATGGAGCTGCTCTAGAATACTCAACTATACTAAATTGTCCCCAAACCCACACACATAATATAGGTAAGAGAACGGGGTACATGTCGTGTAAAACTCACCCCCTAGCAACATCAAATGTAGTTCCTTTATGTTTTGATACCGAAACACGAATAGATGGGACTTTAGTGTTTAATAATACAAACACACCTAACGACCAAATAACTAATCAATTATGTTGTCAACAATGGAGAGAATATAGTTTTATATGGAATGGGAATTCATGCCAACCGACAGAGTTCTCTCTAACTTGGGAATGTATTGATAGTGTAGTAACTGAAATATTAGATGGTAGTGGATATTATCAAAATTTTAATGAAGCTTTAACTTACTGTGAAAGTAATTCTTCTAGAGAATTCACTTATGATTGTGTTAATAATAGATGTGAAGTTAATCCAGTAGGAGATGGACAGTATATGGGTAGGAATGCTCTTAATGATTGTTTAATTTATTGTATTGAATGTAATGAATCTCCGATATGTTGTGATACGACAGCATCAAATTGTGGGAGTGGGTGTCAGATAGCCAATGCTCACAATAGTTGTGCGTGTAATAACGACTACTGCGTCTACGATAACCCAAATGTTGCTATGAATACGGGTAATAATCCACCCATGGCTTTACGTACCGCAGGAGTTATGCCAGGATGTGATGAAGAAATATGTCTTAGTTTTAATCTTAGTTTAATAACTAGTGAATTATACACCAATACAAATCTTGGTGGTGATGGTATTTGGAGAGAACATTCTATTGTAACCGTACCAAATTATTGGTCTACAACCTCACCAGTACAAGGGGTATATAACATATTTACGTTACCAAGTCATAGTGATTATTTGATGATACATGACGATAACGGTAACTTCTTAGGTTACGCCACACATCCAGGTGTGTCTTTAGGGACACAGTTTACATATGAACTCTTTTATTTCGATAGTGGAGTTTTAACAGAAATTAACCCTCCTTATGTGGCTCCGCCTATTCTTTCACCTAACTCATATATAATTAGAATAACCGATAATAATAATACCTCTTCAGACGGTCAACAATGTAGTTATAATTTTAGTTTCACCATAAATAACACATTATCCTTTATCCCTAATGAAGTAATAGGGGCTGAGTTTTGTGATATATGGGGGTGCACCAATGCCGGAGCTTCAAATTACCTACCAACAGCTAATGCAGATAATAATACTTGTTATTATCCCCAACCATCAACACAAACGGTATATGGATGTACAGATTTTGTTGCTTGTAATTATGACACAACAGCTACTAGTGATGATGGTAGTTGTTCTTATGATTGTTATGGATGTACTGATGAAACAGCACTTAATTTTAGTGTAGTCGCAACTATCCCTTGTAATGGAAATTATGGAAACTATTGCGCAACACCGGGAGTGTCCAACTGCTGTTGCGTGTATCAACCAGCAGTTTATGGATGTACGGATCCTTATGCTACTAATTACGACCCAAGCGCAGATACGGATGATGGATCGTGTAATTATATAATTAATGGGTGTAGTAATCCTCTTGCTGATAATTTTGACCCAGGGGTAACAATAGATGATGGAAGTTGTGAAATACCAGGATGTACCGATGATGGTACCGATATGTTGTTTCCAGGTAGACCAAATGGATATTTAGGGACGGCGTCAAACTACGACCCAAGTGCCACAGTAGATGACACTACATGTATATATGTTGATTGTGAATATGGTTGTACTGATCCCACATCAACAAACTATGATCCCACCGCCACATGTGACGATAAATCATGCTATGGGGGTTGTTGTGGAGTAGAAGACGACAGTGGTAATTTAAGTTATGTTATAACTGGTTTTACTGATACTAAAATTTCAGACATTCTTTGGCCTGGTTATAGTAACGCCGCTAGTGTAATAGAAGCGACTACTAATCCTATTATGACAGATAAATACGGAGTTAATCCTTACTATCCACTAATAAAAAGAGCACCATCATTAGGTATGAATAATGGGTGGACAGTGATAAATGAAAATCTGTTTACCGCTTACACCATTAATAATATTCATTACTGGGATTATAGTACTTTACCGACACCCCAACCAGTAGGAGAAAATGTAGTAACAAGATTTGCAGTACAAATGACTAATTGTTGTCCAGGATGTTTATATCCAGACATAAAAGAAGAATGGACTTTAGGTCATGTATTTCCTCCACAAATAGAAAATAATGTATTTATAGATAGAGGACAGATATCTATTTTTGAGGAGTACTATAGAATAGTAGAAATAAATAAACTTGAGGACTTCGACAATTACCAAGGAGGATTCTTTAACATAATAAACTAAAAAAAATAATAATTAAATGGCAACAGGTAATTACGGAATAAAAAGACCAGCAGACGTACTTCCAGAAGATATTGATATCTTTTTACATTATACACCAAGTAGAGACACTGGATTTGCAGATAATTTTATAAAATTATCCCCAAGTATTGACTATATACAACAATATACCAAACCAAGTGAGAGCTCAGTAGGAATTGGAATATTAGAAGGAATGTATAACTTATCCTTACCCCCAAGCATCTTTAACGCTAAAGGTATCTATACCTTAGTATTAAAACCTAGAGAAGTTATAAAAGAAGTTATTGATTGTGGGAATTTAGCGGCTATGCCAGAGGTAAAAGGACTGGTATTAGATCAGACTTTACTAGGAGGTTCTGGGATTAATGGAGGGTTGACAGGATATAGAATTGAATATTATGAAGAAGCAACGAACCAAAAGATACCAAATTTCTTTAGAATAATAACATCTTCTAATTTATGTGAACCAGTAAATCAACAGCTATCTAACACAACACAGAAAGCAATAAGATATAATTTTAATGATAGTGGAAGTTTATTATTCCTAACACTCACCCCAAGTTCTGCACCAAATGTAAAACCAAACGCAGAACCATTCTTAGGAAGAACAGGACAAAAACTAAGTATAACCAATACTTTTTTCAATCCAATCTCAATAGAAATTGAGATCACAGAACACGATTTTGACACTCTTGGATATGGGTTATTTGGTAACCAAACAAAATCTATACAAGATGGAATATATACTATCTATGATACCGATAATAATATTTACAGACAATATAATTTGTATGAAATAAAAGATAACTTTAATGATTCACTTTATGAGGTGAGACAACAAAGAACAGATATAGACTTCACTAAAGATTTTAACAATATAAATGTATTATAATGGCTTATAAAAAAGTAATAGGTAATTATCAGTCTAATTCTGACTTTTCTCCAGATTTAGTAGGTTTCCAGATAACGGAAGGTAGTCCATTAATGACCCTCACCAATTTCTACACAACTCCTACTACATCTACTAAAAATAGCTTATTCTACGCCACCGAAGGATTTGCACAACCTGTTACTTTAAGTGACTTAAATCTTACAAGCCTACAAGGGGCTCAGTTATTAAACAATAATCTTAATCTTGTGTTAAATCTAAATGAGTCGGACTTATTTCATTATACATTATTTGGTAGTTTAAGAGAACACATAAAATCCTCTATTAAAAAAGTTATAATTAATTGGCCAGCGTCCCTTTTCATAAATAGAATTGCTAGTGGAGGAACAACATTTACTGCGATAAAATATGTTTATAATAATGTAACAAATAGCTCAAGTTTTCAAATCCCTATTGGAAATGTAACAAATAAGTTCTTCATAAATTTAGATAATGTACCTAATAATTACCAATCTACACCTGGTAAAAAATCTATGGCTAATAATTTTTATAACTATGTGGTGAATTACCCTATTGCTACAGCGACTACAATAACTAATTCGCCAGGATATTATTCGGCCCATCAAGAGTTTAATGTTATAGGATTTACAGGACTCACTCCACAATCCCAAGGATATATAAGTATAAAAGTTAAAGGTAATCCTTTTACTGGGGCCACTAACGGAGCCATAATGCAAAACTTTCATATAAAACCACAAGTTAATGTAAGAGAGACATATTTTAATAGGTTAAAAGGACTAGATAGATTTTTACTTAATAGAGATTTTTATCCTATTTATACTTCTGAATTTACTGTGCCGGTTAAAGGAAATGATGAAACTTTTACAGACGTTAAAAGAAAATTTACTTGGCCTGTGTCCGATGGATATAATATTGATATAGACACAACATTATATGCAGATTATCTTTCAGCACTATTAGAACTATCTGACATATACGATGATTATAAAACAGATTTAGTTGCGAGGTTCTTTACAACAGATTCTATAAAAGAATTTGACACCTCTGATAAAAGGGTTGAAAAACTTTTAAGGATTTATGGTAGAGAGTTTGATGAAGTTAAAAGATATATCGATGGAATTGCCTTTGCTTCTAGAGTATCTTATGATAAAAATGATAATATACCAGATAAATTAATTAAAAATTTCGCACGTACTTTAGGGTTTGAAACTTTAGATTTTGCAAGTCAAGAAAATATACTTGAGGCCTTTTTGGGTGGAACAAACAATCCGGTATTTTCCGGCACATCTATTGGAATGACTCCAGTAGAATTTGATATTGAATTATGGAGAAGGTTAGTATTAAATGCTGGGTATCTCTTTAGGGCTAAAGGAACAAGAAAAGTTATTGAATTCTTCTTAAGG
>Ga0115000_10001231_pt1 | contig 22892 bp, 15 predicted proteins | sample ArcticOcean_MG_C_6_FD_89690 | JGI IMG/M metagenome (GOLD analysis project Ga0115000, IMG submission 89690) | Marine microbial communities from western Arctic Ocean - ArcticOcean_MG_CB8_128 | ecosystem: Environmental > Aquatic > Marine > Oceanic | place: Arctic Ocean: Canada Basin | collected... | reverse complement strand
AACAAAACTTCACTAGTCTACTCAGGATTGATATTAGTTTCGTTCAGGTCTGCCTGGGCTTGTATCAGAAGCGTATATTCGACGTATATCGATGTTTACTGTTTTCGAATGGTAAAAAACACGAAATTGTTCGCAATCGTGGCAAGTTTTCGATTTTTTGTTCGCAATCGCGGTTTTTCTCACACCCATTGACCCAACTTAGAGTGATGTATCTATCACACAGGAATCCAAAAAATGTTTGGAGTTTTATTATTATTTATTATTTCTCGCCTTTTTAATATGGCCATATGATATGGTTTTTTCCGGTTGTGTTTTTTTCCGGTTGTTTTTTCCCGGGGTTTCTTTTGCTGGATACCCGGATCGCCGGAAGGGGGCCAGGGGACTCTCAAAGAATCTTCATCTTTTTTGGAGTTTCACCTTCGAGGCTTGGCGGTATAATTTAACCTGTACATAGCTACACAGCCCTATATTAGTCCAAACTATCGTGAATACGTTTTTTTAAATCTGTCGTTCCACTTTCAAACGCTCGACAAAGATGAAATCGAACTCAGATGCTTCAACAAAGCACCCTCTTGAACATAATTGGACACTGTGGTTTGATAACCCTAACGGGTATTATAAATTTAATTTCTTTTCTTCTGCTAATAATTTGGTACAGGAAACAGAAACAAGCTACTTGGGGCCAAACCCTTCGTAGCGTTTACACCTTTAGTACAGTAGAAGATTTCTGGTGCCTTTTCAACAAAATTCTGTCTCCGAGCAAACTGATCCTAGGAACAGATTTTCATCTTTTCAAAGAAGGAATAGAACCGAAGTGGGAAGATAAAACGTGTGCAAAAGGTGGTAAATGGACTTATTTTTTTCCTAAAAGTAAGGATGTCGGATCTCTCGATGAATACTGGCTTAAACTATTACTTGCCTTGATTGGTGAGCAATTTTGCGAGGCAGACGAAATATGCGGGGCAGTAGTAAGTGTGAGACAGAAACAACATAGGATTGCTCTATGGACGAAGACGGCAGCGAATGAATCGGATCAAATATCTATCGGAAAACATCTGAGGTGCATTTTAGAAGTTTCAGAGAATGAAAAAATTGGCTACATGGTTCATGATGATGCAATCAAATTGGAAAGAAAAGCGAAGGACCGATATACAGTCTAGGGCAATAACAAAGTTACTTTGTAACTTGGTATAATTTTTATTTGAAAAATATCTGGTATCCCAAATTGCATTTTACTAACGAAAAAAGGTTTTGGAAATACTCGCTGCTCCGATCCTATTCTTGGAACACATCACTTTACTCCGGCTTTCCTGAAGTGACACAACTTCAGAAGTGAAAACCTCACTATCATTTTTATAGATTCCATGGAATCTGGATGAGTGTAAGTCTTCTCTATTATAACTTTCCATTTTCGCTATTGTCCGGAATTCCTCTTTTTTTTGTCGAACGTCTGGAAATTTCGTTCTTACTTTACTTGGGTTGGGCTCTACAACAAATATTGCGTTCCGTTTCTTACCTTCAATAAACAGCACACTTTTCCCATTCCACGTTGGAAGTTCTGCCTCTATAGTAGATACAACTCCATCCCTCTCATTGCGGTTGATGCACATTTGGATAAAACTGGGTTTCGCTCTCTCGACGACTATTCTCTTTCCTTTCCATATACACTTCTTATACGTTAATAAGCACTCTCTCAAGTTTTCAGATGTACACAAAAGTTGTACGTGTGCAAATAGAAATCCAGATATATCTTCAGTCCGCTTCGTGGAAACTTGAATTCTGAATACAGTTCCAAACTTAGAGAACATTATATGAAGTCGCTTGGTGATTGAACATTTACTTAATTTACATGAGATTCCACCAATATATATCGTATTCAGTTCCATTAAAAAAATCCAAAGTTAAACACCCAAATTTTACTATTACTGTTTAAGCGTGGGATAGCCTTGAATTATAATTCGTACAGTATTACGGATAAACCTTGTTTTGTCGTTCATAATTCATTATAGTTTTCAAAACTCAAACTTTAGTGGTGTTTATCGACCACTGCCACTAAATATATGACTTTCACCAACTAGAAGTTTGCTTAACTGTAAAGTGTAGTGGAAATGACGAGTTCGAACCTAGAACTTGAAGCCTGACTTTTTTCTGACCTGTGTCCCTGTCACACAGAGTCGAGAACTCGAGGAGTCGAGGTAGACATACTAAGAACAAAAACGAAGTCCAAATTTGACAACAAAAAACTCTGAAAGCCACGCGCAAAAAGTACGCACAGAATTGTGCTGAGTTGAGAACGACGCTTCATTAGTCAACCCGGTAGTCAGACTGAAGTCGAAATACTAAACTAATAGAGTATTCCAATCGAATAGGTTCCTACGTAGGTTCCTACACATAATAATTGGACCTGCAGCACCTTTGATCTCCGACTTGTAAGGATATAAAAAATAACTAAAACGAAGTTATGATGAAAAGCTGTGATCAGCATTATCCCACGCATTTGGATGTACTAGATCGCTCGCATAGTTTCTAAGAGAAAATGGACGTTGATACTAAGAGTTCAATTTTAGATGTTGAAGAAAAGTTAAAAAATGATTTAGTATGCTCGACTTCTATGAAATACGAAGGAATAAACACCTCAACAAAGCCTTTGCCAACATTCCCAGAACCTGTACGGAGCAAGGTACACTGGGATCATCTGATAGAAGAGATGTCGTGGCTTTCCGGAGATTTTACAAGAGAAAGGAAGTGGAGGTAAGTTTTTTACTCTGATTAGACTTTTTATAAACTACTTTCTTCCACCTCAGAATCAAAATGTCACATAAATTTGCAGAGCAAGTCAAGCGGGAGAGAGACGAAGCCGTAAAACCAATTCGTCCTGAAGATAGCTCATCAATCAACATTCATAGAGGAGTAGCCCGATTTATTTCTAGTGAAGTAACTTCTTTCTGGAGAAAGATTTCCAAAGTGTGTGCTTGCGTTTTTTCTTGTTTCCTGTCTTAAATTTTTACTAGGTTGTTAGATGGAAGGAAGAGTACAACTATGAAAGAGCCCGCGAGGAAGAGTTAGATCATCATCTTGGTAATCTTCTTTGATTTTTGTTTTGTTTTGTGATCTTATGTGATGCTTATATTAGACACTTTATTGAATAAAACTGAGGTATATGCTGATTCAATAGTGTCACCTTTTGAGAAAAGTAGGGGGACAGGTTTAGCACTTCTTTTGTCCGATCCCGCAGTGCAAGAAGATCTTGAAGGCCAGTCTGATAGCGATTATAGCTGCGACGATTCTGTATCTGATGATGACGAATTCACGATTGAAGAAGAAGTGGAGATGATGACAAATGAAGATTTCTTAAGGGAGAAGGATGAAGCCATTATCCTTGCTTCAGAAGGAAGTTTGCCGGTCAAGATTGTATTAGAAAAGTATGAAAAAAATGGATACTCGATTCCAATGAGTTTCCTGAACTCCACCGCGAGTGTTCTAAAGAACGATGAATCCATTCGCTATCCACCTTTTCTTTTGAAACATTCCCTTCGTGAATATCAGTTTACAGGTTTAAAATGGTTGATGCAGCGTTACTCAAAGAAAATTAATGGTATTCTAGCTGATGAGATGGGACTCGGAAAAACAATTCAAACAATTAGCCTGCTAGCTCAGCTTGCTAGTGAAATTGGTTCATGGGGACCTCATCTTATTGTTGTACCCACCTCTGTAATGCTGAATTGGGAAATAGAGTTTAAGAAGTGGTGTCCAGCCTTGAAGGTACTTACATACTTTGGAAGTGCAAAAGAACGCAAATTTAAGAGACAAGGATGGAGTAAACCCAATAGCTTTCATGTATGTATCACCACGTATCGTCTAGTCGTTCAAGATCAGAAAATATTCCGAAGGAAGCGATGGCATTATCTTATTTTAGATGAGGCTCATATGATAAAGAATTGGAAATCCCAACGCTGGCAAACACTGTTAAATTTTCAAAGCAAGCGTAGATTATTGATCACCGGGACGCCATTGCAAAATGATTTGATGGAGCTTTGGTCTCTCTTGCATTTTCTTATGCCCGACTTATTCCAGTCACATTCTGAATTTAAAAGTTGGTTTGCCTCACCGATTTCTAGTATGGTAGAAGGAACGGGGCAGATAAACCAAAGTTTGATCTCTCGTTTGCACAGAGTTCTTAGACCTTTTATTTTGCGTCGACTGAAAATTGATGTCGAGAAGAATCTACCAAAAAAACATGAGCACGTTATATATTGTCAACTTTCAAGACGTCAAAGGAAACTGTATGAGGAATATATTTCTTCCTCAGAGACTCTTTCTTTACTTTCTTCTGGAAATCTTCTTGGCGTGATGAATTGTTTGATGCAACTACGCAAAGTTTGCAACCATCCTGACTTATTTGCCGGCAGATCGATAATTTCTTCATTTGATATGGTTGTAGGACTTCATATGCGAATTCCAGCTCTTATGCAAAATGTCATGAGAGCTTCATGTCTTATACCAACGTTAATACATTCTGGATTGATATTTGAAGAGCCAGAATGGAAAACAGGTAAATATGGGTTTCATGACATTTCAAATTTTCCGGCTCCACTGGGTAAACTTACTGTTGCGAGCCCCAATCGAAGGTCCATGAATTCCCTGGTGAAGTTGTCAGAAGTGCTACGCTCTGATCAATTTTACCTGAGCACATCACGAAATTGTTGTGATAAACTCCAATTTTCTATATATTTGAGACAAATTCCTTTAACTGAAGTGCTAGCAGTAAAATTATTCCGTGAATTTACGAAGGCAACATGCCTTTCTCAAAATACAGTAAGTAGTATGGTCTTACGATTCTCAGATCGAGTCGAATCTGTGGCTTCTTTAATCCGGCATTTTCTTTTTGCTATTCCCAGGGCCCGGGCGAATTCACCTACTTGTGGGCATGTACAAATTTCTGAGAGTTTTAATTCAGTTTTCTCTTGCTTCAATTTTGAGCCTTTACGAGATATCTTGATCAGAAAACAGTTGTTTTTTCCTGATAAACGTTTAGTTCAATTTGATAGTGGGAAGTTGCAGTTATTATCCAAACTTTTAAGGCAGCTGAAATTTGGTGGTCATAAAGTACTTATTTTCACTCAAATGACTAAGATGCTCGACATTCTCGAAACTTTTATGAACCTGTATGGATTCACTTACTGTCGACTAGATGGAAGTACGAAACCAGAACAGAGACAGTTGCTCATGCAACGTTTTAATAATGACAAGAAAATATTTGTGTTTATACTTTCAACCCGCTCAGGTGGGTTCGGAATAAATCTGACAGGTGCTGATACCGTCATATTTTATGATTCAGACTGGAATCCTGCAGTTGATCATCAAGCTCAGGATCGCTGCCACCGAATTGGCCAGACAAAAGAAGTGAATATCTACAGGCTAGTGTGTGAAGGCACAATTGAGGAAAATATAATGAAGAAAGCAATGCAGAAGCGAGACTTGGATCATTATGCCATTCAATCGGGACAGTTTGACACAAGTTTTGCAGAAGGTACCTATTTCATTCAAGAGTTAAGCAATCAAACTCACTAATTGACTAGGCGAACAAAATTTATATGAGAAGCCATCAAGACAATATTCGGCTCATGGAGAATTTCCGTGTTTCGAATCGGAATTTAGTTCTCTTAAGGAAGTTGAAATTTATGCAATGGTAACTTTTCTCAATATCTAAATCAAAATTTCAAGAGTTGTGTTAGGGGTTCCTTACTAACGAAGAAAGATGGTTATTTAAAAAGTATCCAGATGAGGTAAAATTATTCCTGATTTTCTTACGTTACTTACATTTTTCAGAAGTTAAAAGCTACAGCCGTGCGTGAAGTACAAATTGATACCTCACCAGCTGATTCTGATTCGGAAACTGAATTTGAGCAAGATTGTGTTTTGGACGTGGTCGGTTGGGACACTGTCTCAGCAAAATTTCTGTATGACAACAATTCTTGAAAGATGTTGCAAGGAAATCTTCTCTCCTTGGAATGCGCACCTGCAATGCATTGCTTCTTTACTCACTTACACCCTTTCTCTAAACTTTCCACTCATTCTTGGTACTTCAGAGCCCAAATCGGTTGGGTTCAAGTAATATAAATGAAGAGAAAGAGAGGCAGTGATGATGCCCAGAATTAATTGAAGATTTGGTGCAATATCAAATAAAAAAATACTCACAACCATTGTAACAAGCATTGCCATCGATGTACTATACACTTTTACTATGGTGTCAGCAAATTTCATTACCCAACTAACTAATAACCCCGTAAACGCAAGGTTCAGGACCACCAACCAAGTTACAAAACTGTAACCGTGAATTAAAGTGGTTGGCCAAAGCGAACAGCCATTCTTGTAGTTCCCAACAAAATCATCATAAAATAGGCGGAGGGCATTGAAAATAACCCCAAACCCATATAATTGCATATTTTGCCAATATAAGTTATCGTCATTCATTTTCATCAACTTTTCAGTGTAAACACCAGCCAGTGCGCTAAGGCACGCCGATATTATTCCTAATATGTATCCTTCTATCGGAGCAGCGAAACTAGATCCACCATTACATCCTATTTGACTTGTAGTAGCTCCTATCATTAGTAAACTAAGAGCTATCCACTGTAGCCTACTAAGCTGACGTTTGAGGATAACTCTGAAAAGAACCCCAGTTGTCACAATTTTCAAATTTCCTAGTATCTGATATGTTGATGGGTCAACATATTTGAGTGTAAGAAACTGAATATTATTGTGTACGAGATATATTAGGCTTGGAATTGGATACATCAATGTATTTCGCAAGTCGCGAGTGATTTGAACTCCTTTTGGATCTATTATCACCTGACAATAGAGTAGCGCACTTGAAGTAATCTAGAGAAAAATAAACTTTCAGATAGATAACTAAAATATGTAAGCGTACCAGTTTTATCACTTCAGCTAGGAATGGAACGGTGGCAAAGTTATATGTATAGATTCCATTTTCCTTTGATGCTGTAGTCAGGAGACCTTGTGAACTTGTAGCCAGCGTTAAAACTATAGCAATTGAAAGTTTCTGATACACAGAAATACTCATCTGTTACAATCTCCCAATTCCGAGTATGAACAAGGGACAGAAAGGACAGGGGGATGATTCTCGAGATGAAGCCTGTAAAATCAGTAGTTGCGAGAATGTAGAATGTAGTGGTATTATGAATTCGAAATGCCTTTAAATACTATGTACGAAAGTTTGTGCAGACCCATTCTTAAATTTTTCCTTGCTTTTTGGCGTGTTTGTATAGAAGAACAGAACACGTCTATCCTCTAATACTTTGTTTAATTATTTGACTACGAGTAATTAAATTTTTTGGCAATTGCTTTTGAACATGATGCGGTCTTGTGGATAAAAATAAGGATAAAGTTAAAGTTCCAAAAAACATCAAAGTAGAGAGAACTTTTTTGGCGCGCTTTTTTCTTTCGCCTGGGAGAGTAAGCCACCACGCAACACGCGATCGTTTCTTCATATTGAAAAGCTCGTGATTCATGATGTCGATTTTTTCATCTTTAAGCGCCAGCTCTGCTGCTGCTGCCCATGGAAGTACCTTCGTTTCAAATAGAAAAGTAAACTCCCTTCGCTTTCAGAATTCTCTTGCGCAAGTTCAGGTTACCAAATTACCGTCCGAGTTTAAAGCTAAGTACAGCCTTGAAATCAATGCAAGGAAGTCCAAAACGCTAAAAGCTGCATCGAAAAGATACAAAGTTACTGCCACTGGGAAGGTTAGTTATTCGCGACAAACTATTTGAGTATTTTCAGGAATTTTTCGATTTTTCAGGTTTTGCATCGGCGACCGGGGAAGGCCCACTTGAACGGCCCCAAATCCACTTCTCGCAAAAAAAGGTTGAGCCTCCAAAGAGAGGTTGGGCTGCAACAAATGCCCCTTGTCAGAACTTTACTCCCATATTCACGAGCGGCTGTGAAAAGAGTTTGATTTTTAACTACGTACGGATGTTTTGAGAAGGTTTTTATATAGACCCAACTCTTACAAGATAGCAAGTTTAGTATTTTTGTTCTATTTTAAACTCTCTTCTCAATATGTAATACAAGTAATCATTTTTGAACCAAACAACTCAACTATAGAGGGAGGAAAATATGACAAAAGAGAAACGCGAATTAAGAAGTAGAAAGTGTGTGAGAAGGCAGGGGAGAGCAAGTATGTACCATAACTGTGCATACACATAGAATTAAATCTCAAGAATCCAAATGAAACTCGCTAAATCAAGACTCCTGCGATAAGTTCTCCGCCATCTTTTTAAGATTAATGAGGCTTTCTGGTCCTGTGAGTGTGAATGTATTTTTAGTCGAAAGTAGAGATTGGTTCATGACTTTTACCGAGTTGGTTGATGATGCCCGGAAGTAGCTCGTGGATTGCTGTTAAAATGTTAGTGGTTGTAGCAGTGTTAATAGAGAAAATTTTACGTTTTGTTTGAGAAGGCCCACTCACTACGTATGTGTTCGCGGGAAGCGCTGCTTGAACTATCGAAATATTGTGATCAGATTGGAGATGTCAAGCACAGAAAAGTTACCTTTTGGGCTCTTGAATTGTACAACAATATCCTCGATAAAAATGTTCACTTCTTCTATGCCTGGTATTACATTCACTCCCATCCGCTTCAGCGTTGTTTGCAGTCGCTTATCGTCATTAGTATTGGTTTTATGTGCAGCCTTTTTCTTTCTGGTATGAGCTACAGTCAAAATTTGTGGAACATATTAAAAGCTTAAACACACCTACGAACAGACCCTTTACCGCCAGTACGCACAGCACCGGCAAGTTTCTGAAGTCGTTGTATGTCCATCTTTATTATTTTTATATTTAATTCCTCAAAGAAAATGAGCAGACGCAATGACTCAACTAAGAGTGTGAGAGTGAATCAGGTTCCGAAAAGTAAAGGTATAACGAGCCGGCTCGTGTCACGCTAAGCCACTTTTCTTAGGGTCAACCTCTAAACCCTAAATGATATAGTTACAAGAAAAAAAAGGAGGGCTTCGTCAAATTAAAAGAGTTGCAAGTGTCTCGCTGTAAAGTGCTTGTTCTATTTCCTTATTACAAACGTACATTTCGGTTAAGAATTTACCGTACGCGCGCTGCCGCAATGGTAATGGACGTTTGAAATTTCGCATCATATCTAACTTTTTCTTAATTTTCTAGTCAAGTAAATTTTGGGGAGGCGGAAGCGATTCAAGTGAGTCTAGTTCCGAAGAGGATACGGACTCGTCACTTTCCTACGAGTCATCAGATGACGACCATGATAATCAGGGACCTTCCAAGTAGGCTCTCTCTCTCTTTTCATCACTTCATACATTCAACGTTTTAACACTTGCAGGTATCTTCAGGATGATAGTTCTGACAGTTCCGAAGATGAAAAGAGAATATTACGCAGTGTAAAGGTAAATAACTTTTCCCATCCAGATGAACTTATTTACATGAAATAACGATTAGGATAAAAGGCATGCCGAATTACGAGCCATTGTAGATGAAGTCTACATTGCTATTAGAAATATCGACTGGATTCTTCTACTTTCACTTTTTGAAAAATTAAATAAGCAAGCAGAAAAAGCTCAACGTGCTGTTCATGCCAGGGTTCCTCGAATCTACTTCAGAGTTTTGTTGGATATTGAAGATGAACTCAATTCTTCATTTGACGATAAAGATGCGAGAAAGCGCATGTCTTCTTCTAATGCCAAGGCTTTTATGTCTCTCAGGCAAAGAGTCAAGAAACACAACAAAATGTTTGAAACAGAACTAGAATATGCAAGAAACCATCCAGATTCTTCTAGTGAAAGCGATGTAGAAAAGTTGGATCATTCCGAAGCAATCGAAGGAGAAAAATTGAACGTAAGTGAGATAAAGTTTGAAAGGAGTGAGAAGGATGGCATCCTTATATTGAGAACTGAGAAAAAAGACATTACTTATGAAATGGTGGAGAAAAAGCTTTCTGATCTGTGCGCCTTACGAGGGAAGAAGGGGACAGATAAAGAAGACTTTGTAGATCAACTCACACTCCTCAGCACAGTTGCAAAATGTGCAGCGCAGGAGACTGAAATCCTTATCAATGTTATAAGTGCACAATTTGATATTTCAGGGAGCATGACTTCATATATGCCTGTAAAAGTATGGAACTTGTGTGTGCAGAATGTTCTCAAGCTACTGAGTTTACTTGTTCAAAACCATCATATCTTGATCGTCGATCATAGAGAACCATTATCTCGGCCAAGTCCAGATGCAATTACAGAAGGTTCGGCTGTCGAATATTGGTGTTCTTTGAGTGCTTTTATTGAACGTTTGGATGATGAATATTTCAAGTCACTACAATCTATGGATCCTCACTCTAAAGATTATGTTCTTCGTCTCCAGGATGACAATTCTTTTCTTTCGTTAATGCTTGAAGTTTGTAAATATTATGAATTGAAACATGATGAGAAAAATCTTGTTAAAATTTTCCTTCGATTATTAGAGCATTCATACTGGAAAACGGAGAAATTATGTAGCTCCTACATTTCAGCATTTGTTGAACATATGAGCAACTCTCAACTATTGGACGATGGCATGCAAAGCTATGCCGCAATTTATGGGACACCGGATCAATTGGGTAATTTTATTCATAAAGTTGCGACTTATATTTACAAACATGGAGATGAACGAGCAAGAACTCGTTCCATATTATGTGAGGTATATCAAAATGCCAACTCAGGCAATTTTTTTAAAGGACGCGAACTCCTTTTGCTATCACATCTTCAAGAAAATATTAATCACGCGGATGTGAGCACACAAATACTCTACAATCGTGCATTAGCGCAGATGGGAGTATGTGCCTTCAAAAAGGGAATGTTTATTGAAGCACATGGATGTCTGACTGAACTTTTTACCAGTGGAAGGGTCAAAGAACTGCTTGCTCAGGGAATAAATATCAGCAGATTTCATGAGCGAAGTTTAGAGCAGGAAAAACTTGAGAGACGTAGACAGATGCCCTTTCATCTCCATATAAACATTGAGACTCTTGAGTCTATGTACATGATCTCTTCTATGATTGTGGAAGCCACACATCTGATTCATAACTCTGGACATTCCCGCTCGTTTGGTAAACCATTCAGTAGATTTTTTGATGTATACGAGCGCCAATCCTTTAATGGTCCTCCAGAGAACATCCGCGATACTATTATGTGTGCCACAAACTTTCTATTGACCGGAGAATGGAGAAAAGCAGCAAAGTTGGTCTCCAATATGAGTTTATGGTCCTCTCTCGGGTCTGAAGGTGAGAGCATCCGAGGAAAACTTGTCGAACGAATGAAAGAGGTCAGTCTCGAAGTTTATCTAGTTCAATATGCCTCTGAATACACGGCAGTTGATTTGTCCACCCTTAAAGAAATGTTCGATCTTTCAGCGTCAGTACTGAAATCAATCTCCTGTAGAATGATAAGTCTAGAGGAAATTACAGGTGCTTTTGACGGGCGCACAAATAGTGTCACAGTTGGAGATCATGTGGACAAGTCTCCCCTACAATTTGCTGCAACTCGTTTCGCTGAAAAAGTCGCAACTTTACTAGATAGTAATGACCGTGCTCTGAACTACCAATTAGGTGCAATTGGCATGCCCTATCAAGTTGAGGAAGATATCGGATATCGGACTAGACGCGGCTCCTCAGATGACTCTGGTTTGGGGTGGAAAAAAAGTCATTTTCGGGCTGGGAAGACAGCTGCATACTCCGAATCTCTTGATAGGAAAGGACACAGAAGAAATGAAGTTGGCAACCTCAAGGGGAAGATGAATCGGAAGGATGATGCTGGAATACGTGCTGGAAAAGTCGAAAGGCTGGAAACATTTTCCTTGGATAGGATGGTAGCCCTTGGTACTTTATAAATTTGGAACGTACTGGGTGTGATACTTACTTCTTATTTAATTTACTTGTCGAACTAAATTTCAAAGTAATTGCTGTCAATTCTTATCCTCATTTGTGATTTCTTTCGCCACCTGAACATATCTCTCAAGTTCATTGAAGTTCAGATACTTATACGTTTCACCTGCAACTGTATCTAACATTTTAGTGTACTTTAAATACTCCGACGGAGTAGGAATACGGCCCGTCATGGCACACACTGCAGCAAGTTCAGCGGATGCCAGATAAACATTAGCACCCTTTCCTAATCTATTCGGGAAATTTCTAGTTGATGTAGAGACAACTGTGCTCTTCTCAGCCACACGGGCTTGGTTGCCCATGCAGAGAGAACAGCCAGGCATTTCTGTCCGAGCTCCAACAGCGCCAAAAATACTATAGTAGCCTTCGTTTGTTAGCTGCTCTTCATCCATTTTTGTCGGAGGAGCAATCCACAATCTAGTTGGGAGCCCTTCCTGTTGATTTTTTTCAAGTAAATTACCTGCAGCGCGGAAATGGCCGATATTTGTCATACATGATCCAATAAAGACTTCGTCAATTTTATCACCCATGACATCACTTAAAATGCGAGCATCATCTGGATCATTGGGTGCACAAAGTATAGGTTCTTTTATTTCATTCATATCGATATCAATCGTTGCGGCATACTCCGCATCGGTATCTGCTTCAAGAAGAGTGGGATTCATGAGCCAGCTTTCCATTGCTTTGATTCGACGTTCAATTGTTCGCCGGTCACCGTAGGAATTGCCAATCATCCACTTCAGCATCACGATATTCGAATTTAGGTATTCGATTATTGGTTCTTTATTCAGCTTAATCGTGCAACCAGCAGCAGAGCGCTCCGCGCTTGCATCTGAAAGTTCGAAAGCTTGCTCGCATTTTAAATTTTCCAATCCTTCAATTTCTAGGATTCTTCCACTAAATATATTCTTTTTTCCCTCTTTCGAAACTGTAAGTAAACCCTGGCGTATTGCATGAAGGGGAATAGCGTGAACCAAATCACGAAGCGTTATACCAGGTTGCATGGTTCCCTTAAATCGAACTCTCACACTTTCAGGCATATCTAATGGAATCACTCCAGTAGCTGCACCAAATGCGACTAAACCTGATCCGGCTGGGAACGATATTCCAATAGGAAATCGAGTATGCGAATCTCCACCAGTACCAACGGTATCTGGAAGAAGCATTCGATTCAACCAGCTATGAATCACGCCGTCCCCAGGGCGGAGTGATACACCACCACGATTGCGGATAAAGTCCGGAAGAGAGTGGTGAGTTAAAATATCAACAGGTTTGGGATATGCTGCAGTATGACAAAAGGACTGCATCACTAAATCTGCACTAAACCCAAGACAAGCTAGATCTTTGAGTTCGTCTCTTGTCATCGGACCTGTTGTGTCTTGACTTCCAACTGTGGTCATTTTTGGCTCGCAATACGTACCAGGTGAAACTCCTGTGTCTGAACCACACGCCTTCCCAACCATTTTTTGGGCAAGAGTAAACCCTTGAGCAACGTGTGCGGCTACATTAGGTCGACGAAACACTGCTGAAGGCGCCAAACCTAATGATGTACGGGCTCGATCTGTGAGTCCTCGCCCGATTATCAGTGGAATTCTTCCTCCAGCTTGAACCTCATCGAATAAAACTTCAGTCTTGATGACAAAGTTACTCAATTCTTCTCCGGTTTCATGAGATTTTACGATCCCTGTATACGGATATATATCAATTATATTACCCATTTGAATTCCTGATACATCCATCTCAAGCGGTAACGCACCACTATCTTCCATTGTGTTGAAGAATATGGGTGCTATTTTCGAACCTATACAAACACCTCCTGTTCTTTTGTTGGGAACAAATGGTATATCCTTACCCATATACCAAAGTATTGAATTCGTCGCTGATTTACGAGAAGAACCAGTGCCCACGACATCACCAACATATGCCAGTGGAAAGCCCTTTTCCTTCAACTCAAGAATTTGCTGTGGAGCATTATCAATCCCATCCCTCGGATTTTTCAACATAGCAAGTGCATGAAGAGGAATATCCGGTCGACTCCAAGCATCAGGAGCTGGAGAAAGATCGTCAGTATTAGTTTCACCAGATACTTTGAAAACTGTAACTGTAATTTTCTCTGGAACCTTATCTCTGCTCATGAACCACTCCGCGTCTGCCCAAGACTTCAAAACTTGCGCAGCGTATGGATTTCCATTTCTTGCTTTCTCTTCAACATCATGGAATGAGTCAAACATTAACAAGGTATGAGATAATGCTATAACGGCCATCGGTGCAAGTGAGTCATCATCTAACGACGATATTAAAGGCGCAATGTTATATCCTCCCTGCATTGTTCCAAGTATTTGAACAGCCTTTTTACGATCTATCAGTGGGCTGGAAACTTTTCCCTCAAGCAAAGATGCTAACCAAGTTGCCTTAACGTATGCTGCCTCGTCTACACCGGGCGGAACTCTGTTTTCAAACAGATCTAACAAGAATTCAGCGTGATTGTTAGGTGGAGACTCCAAGAGTTGGGTTAATGAAGCAACTTGTGTTGCTCCGAGTGGCTTTGGAGCAATTTTAAGAGCGGCCCTCTCTTGAAAATGCACTTCATAATCATGAATGAAGGTATTCGCTGTATCAGTTGTCAACGGTCGAATGGGGAAAGCAGAAGGATTTCTATGGAACGGTGGTTTGTTCTCATAGCTGGTACCACGGGTGTACTTCTTCCCAGTGAGAACGCCAGAAGAAACATCGTTTGTTACAACCGGATCACCCAATAAGAAACTGCACAAGTTCGAGCGTGCTGAGGCATATCGGCGATTGCGTCCCCGAAGGAACGTTGAAAGCATGGATGGATAATGCAGATATCTAAGTATTGAGACGTATAGTAGTGTGCTAAACGCAGTAACTCTTTTTTCGTTGTTTTCTCACACACAGTTTGCAGATGGAGGAATGCAGTTTGAGAGTTTGTCGATGAACGTCTTATGGCAAAGGCATACATATTCCCTCTCTGCCTATGGGCCCCAAACAGGGCCCAGTTCCGGTGTTCCCTTTTTCAGATTTTCAGATTTTTTTCAAATGTCCAAGCAGACAAGGAACTGGGCGGTGAAACTTGCCCCATAAGAAAATAGCGCATAACAGAGACGTTTTCTTAGGATAAAGATTAGTTCTTCGAACTCAGAGCTAATCTGCGGGTTCGATGGGAAAGAAAATCACTGAAAACGACAGAGTATTTTAACCCCGCCCGCGCTTCAAGAGTTATCTTACATATATTCTATAATCACATTATAACTGTATATCTGACTGAAAGTATTGAAGTATTGATATGCGCACACACTATGAAATCCTTGAAGTTACCAGCAGTGCTTCACGAGCAGAGATCCGTAGAGCTTTTAGGAGAAAGCTCCTGTGCTATCATCCTGACAAAAGAATTTCTTATGAAAACAATGCATTCAGCGAAATTCAAGTAGCATGGAATGTGTTAAAGAATGTGGAACTTCGGAGTTTATATGATGAGTCACTTCGACTAAAGCAGTGTCATGAAAACGATGTCATACACGAAGAGATACAAGTGTCAGATATGGAATATGTACCAGTAGATGAATATACTAAAGGTTTCACGTATAAGTGTAGATGCAGTGGAGAATATCAACTTGAGTATGCTGACGCTGAATTATTGCAGTCGGGGCAAATGAAGAACATGGTGATTTCTTGCAACTATTGTAGTAGTTGTTTACAGGTTTCACTGTAAAGCTTCGCGCAAAATATTTCACAGAAAAAAATTGAGCAAAACCTACCTATTCTAACGCCTCTCTGCACACCATTTATTCCTCGTATCTATTCAGCACTACACTTAACACTAACACGAAATTCTTCCAACTTTTTCTTAAATTGGTACATATTATGTTCAGCTAACAGTATCAAAGCGGAAATTTCGTGAACTCCTAATAAGTGATGAATATATGAGCGAGAATGATGCTTGCATGTATTACACGAACACTTTTCACAAATTGGAGAAAAGTCTCTATGAAAGTTTTTCGCCCATAAGTTGAGCTTTTCGTGATCATCGTTTTGGTTTTCCTCATTTCCCAAGTTTCTGCTGGAGAATGTTACTGCATGTCCAGAAGCTGATAATGAGTAAGGCCAATCTGTAAAGTAAACTTCATCCTCAAAAATATTTATTTGTAGAGGTCTAGGTATCCTAAATTGACTAAGTGAGATCATTTGCGCGGATGGGAGAGCGTCCAAGAACGCTTCCACGGAAAAATGATCGTATATTTCCAAAATAACATCGAACTTGTAGCCTGAAAAGCGAAATGCAATGAACTTTTGTAGTGCTATCTTAATTGTACAAACTCGAGAAACTTCGATATTATGAACGGTCCTTCGCTTTTCAAATGTACCTTGGATATATTCAGTGGGATTTTCATTTTCAACCATTTCGTCCTTCTCCAATAAAGTGAATATTCATTTGCTATCCTTTCAATTTGCAAAACACGGCCTCGTTCGCGGGCGCGAGTGCTTTTTGAAGATTACCTCGCCAACTAAATTTATCTAGTTAAGTGTGGAGAATAAAATTCCCATGCAATATGCATACGAGAGACGGAGGTGGTCATATCATGTGAATGCTGATTGTAGGAAATTTATTTAGGGTTATATAAATGATTGCACACAAACCTCCCACTTTTGCTTCAAAGGTTTGCGCCGGAGATGTTAGTTATTTCGATTCAACCAGCCATTTCTCATTGTAACTTTAGATGTAAACGTCTCAATAATTCTCAACGACACTCTTCCAGACAGTTGATCAGGGCTTGTAAGCCTTGCACAAACTTAAACTCAGTTGAGGAACACGAGTTGCCGGAAAATCTATTCAACATAGTCAAATCATTTCAGCTCGTGAGAATATAGCTTTCTATCTTTTTTCTTCGTGTTGAACCCGTATTTCAAGGTAAAGGACCCAACTCAACGTTACAAGCAGCTCCTCTTCTACGCCCAGAAGTTGAAGGGGTTCCCCGAGGTTTTCAAATCCTATTTACGTAAAAGTTTTCTTGAAGGCCTATTTTTCCTGAAGGAACAAAAAATTGATCAAAATAAAGTCCCAGGTTGCACCTCCCAGGTAAGTTGTGTAAGTATAATAAGCAACATCTGCTTGAAATTAAATTATCAGGTTTGGATTCTCTCGGAATTTAAAGAGGGAAAATTTTACTTTCTGGCTGATTCGGATTCACAACTGACTAAAGGTCTGGCTGGGTTGCTCGTTGAGGGGTTACGAGGTTCTAGTAAGGAAGAGATCTTGAACGTACCTCCTGAGTTTATTGAGAAACTTGGTTTGAAACAAACTCTTACGCCTTCACGGACGAATGGATTTCTCAATATGCTTAAATTAGTTAAGCAGAGGGTATCTGAGCAGAGCTCTGAAAATTCGAAAAACACATAGTGAGTTTAAACTAAGAGTTTTTGTTCAATATTCTGAGGTGTACTTGTTTTACTTTTCACTTGAAAACTCTGCGTCAATCACATCATCAGCAGCAGAACCAGGATCTGAACTGGTCTTTTCTTCTGATCCTGCAGAGGGTTGCGGAGATCCCTGATATATCGCTTGCCCCATCTCCATGACCTCTTTTTGAAGGGCTTCTTGGGCCTCCTTCATCTGCGCAATATGGCCACCTTCAACTGCTGACTTCAACTCGGTCAGCTTTTGATTTACTTTCTCTTTGACATCCTCTGGAACTTTATCACCAAGTTCAGTGAGCTGTTTCTCAGTTTGATATGCCATCGAATCCGCACTGTTTCGGACATCAACATCTTCGCGCTTTTTCTTATCCTCTTCGGAAAATTTTTCAGCTTCATTCACCATGCGGTCCACTTCGTCTGAAGATAAAGTCGAAGCTCCTGTGATTTTAATATCTTGCTTTTTTCCAGTGCCTTTATCACAAGCTTCGACAGAAAGAATTCCGTTCGCATCTATATCGAACTTGACTTCAATCTGCGGAACTCCACGGGGAGCGGATGGTATTCCATCCAAACGAAAGTTGCCAAGACTTTTATTATCTTTCACAAACTCTCTTTCACCTTGCAAAACGTTAATTTCTACACTGGTTTGGCCATCAGCAGCAGTGGAGAAAACTTCAGATTTCGAAGTAGGTAATGTTGTGTTTCGAGGAATGAGCTTCGTCATGACACCCCCAAGTGTTTCAAGTCCAAGTGAAAGCGGAGTGACGTCAAGAAGAACTATGTCAGAAACTTCACCAGCGAGCACGCCACCTTGAACTGCAGCCCCTAACGCAACAACTTCGTCTGGATTCACACTCATATTTGGATCTTTTCCAGTCAATTTTTTTACCAACTCACGAACTGCCGGTATGCGGGTAGAACCTCCTACCAAGATAACCTCATTCACTTCAGAGAGACTCAATTTTGCGTCCTTTAAAGCTTGCTCAACAGGTTGCTGGCAACGAGTGATGAGGTCTTCACACAATTGTTCGAACTTACTTCTCGATAGTTGGGTATCGATGTGCTTTGGACCGTCAGCAGTCGCGGTGATGAATGGAAGAGAAATCGAAGCACTAGCAGTAGTAGAAAGTTCCATCTTTGCCTTCTCAGCGGCTTCGGTCAAGCGCTGCAAGGCCTGTTTGTCTTTGATGAGATCGATTCCTTCAGATTTCTTAAAATCTCCCGCAAGCCACTCAACAATTCGTTTATCAAAATCATCACCGCCAAGGTGCGTATCGCCCGAAGTTGAGAGAACCTCGAACACGCCATCGCCAACTTCAAGGATGGAAACATCAAAGGTACCTCCTCCGAGATCAAAAATTAAAATGGTTTCATTGGCTTTTCTCTCAAAACCATATGCAAGCGAAGCAGCAGTCGGTTCATTGATGATACGCAAAACATCAATACCAGCAATCTGGCCGGCATCTTTTGTGGCTTGTCTCTGACTGTCGTTGAAATACGCAGGAACTGTAATCACAGCCTTAGTCACTGAGTCTCCAAGAAAGGATGAAGCATCGTCGCAAAGTTTGCGCAAGACCTGGGCCGAGATCTCTTCCGCTGCAAATTGCTTACCCAAAGCTGGGCAGTCTAATTTCACGTTTCCAGCGCTGTTCACAACAGTGTATGGTATTTCTTTGGCCTCATTCGAAATTTCATCGTGGCGTCTACCAATGAAACGCTTTACAGAGTAAAAAGTGTTCTCTGGGTTTACAACTCCCTGGCGCTTTGCGATTTGACCTACTAACCGATCACCGGCCTTAGTATAGGCAACTACGGAAGGAGTCGTTCTCCCTCCCTCGGCGTTCGTGACAATAGTAGGAGCACCACCCTCCATAGCAGCAACCTAGAAATAAAATGAATAAATTTTAACGATGATAGCAAAAGTAAAAACAAAACAAATTGTTGGAAAGAAAGAAAAAGGGGAGAATTTGCAGTCGAATTTGCCGACTTTAAAATTAACGCACCGCTGAGTTTGTCGTCCCGAGATCGATTCCAACTACTTTTTCCGCACGAACTACCATATTCCTTCTCGTTACTTTTGAATCGGAGAAACTTAATCGCGCTTTTAAGGCTCGCGTACTGCCTTGGAACTGACTTTCACGAAAATTCAAGGCGGATTTCTTCGGACTAAGGAACAGAGCCTTTCGCCCATGTCCTAAAGAATGCGAACCGCGCACAGATGCGCAAATTTTACTTGGTTTGATAGCACTCATGGTACTCATATTTTTCAACGTTATGTTTACGTCTCGTAACAATGAGGAATCGAAGAGTTTCGAAAATGTTTTTTTTTTTCGGCGGCGCACCGGCTCGGCTAACTTCCCTTAAAAATGTCTTTAAGTTAGGGTTTCAAGATAATGAGCCAACTGAAGGAAAGCAGCAAAGTTTTGAGGTTACAAAGAACAGACTAGACTATGTGTAAAGGGAGATAGAGCTTAACAGGATTCTCTTTTAAGCCTTGTGAACTCCCACTCGTTTTCTCCTCTTTGACCTGTTCAACTAGAATTGAAGTTCTTGAGCTGACAGGCTGAAGTGCAAAGTAAAGCTGTGAACGTTCTTACCTTATCAAATACCCGACTTACTTCTCATCTTGTACTGTAAAGCAATCAAGACTTGAGGTAGGCCTATTATCTGAAGACTCACGAACAAAACAATATATTAATGTCATCAATATCACAGGAATATTGTCGAAAAAAACAAGCCAAGTTACGCGTATGATGACCCGCTTTGTGCAGTTTCGAGCACAACAATTGGTTAAGATAGCAAGGTCGAAGGAATCTTTGCCTTTAATTTAGAAGGAGAGAGTACATTCCCATCGTCTCTTAAAAACGAAAAACGTGAGGGGATCAGCGAAGGCTAAAATAAGTACCCCCCTCCTCCCCCCTCACCAGGAGAATGTATTCGAATTTGAAAAAGATAATTTGAAGCTCACGCTCAAGCAGATATTCACTCAAGCGGTTCAATCTGCTTTTCCATGGAGTGAGAGAGAAGTATCACTTAGCGAATGTGTTAACCCTGAGTTGGGTGACTATCAATGCAATGATGCGATGCAGATCTTTGCGTCAATGAAAGGTGAAATAGATTCCAAGTTTGATAGCCCAAGAGAAGTAGCCCAAGTCATAGTAAATAATTTGCCGATGAATCCATATTTTACCGAGCCGAGTGTCGCTGGACCAGGCTTTATCAATGTGAGGATATCCGAACAATATATTTCATCAGAAATCATGAAATATAAGAGTGATAGAAACAAAATGCTTGATAGACATGAAAGTCTTGAAAGTGATCCGGAACATGGCGCTCTTCGTGTAGTTGTAGACTTTTCATCTCCAAATATAGCAAAAGAAATGCATGTGGGACACCTTAGAAGCACAATTATTGGGGATTCGATATGTCGTGCACTAGAGTACAAGAATATAAATACTACACGATTGAATCACGTTGGAGACTGGGGTACTCAATTTGGCATGCTAATCGAGTATCTGAAAGATGAAAAAGGAGGAGACGTTGACGATATCAGTGAACTACAGAATTGCTACAGACTTGCTAAAAAGCGTTTTGATGAGGACGCTGAATTCAAAGTCCGTGCTCAGGCAGCTGTTGTAAAGCTACAAGCTGGTGATGAGCAGACCTTCAAAATCTGGAACAAAGTATGCGAAGTGAGCAGAAAAGATTTTGAAGCGATCTATGATGTCTTAAATGTCAAGATCACAGAAAGGGGGGAAAGTTTCTACAATTCGATGATCCCAGCAGTTCTTGCAGAGCTGGAGAGAAAATCTATAGCTGTCGAAAGTGATGGTGCTTTGTGCATTTTTGATAATTCTTCAGAAACACCATTGATTTGCAAAAAACGAGATGGTGGATTCAATTATGCTTCTACAGACTTAGCAGCGATTTATCATAGGATATATCAGGAAGACGCCAGGTGGATAATTTATGTTACTGACAGTGGACAAGGAAAGCACTTCGGTTCAATTTTTAGTGCTGCCAAAAGAGCAGGTTGGCTCGACAGGGATGACTCTCGAGTGAAGGTAGATCACGTTGGATTTGGATTAGTTATGGGGGAAGATGGTAAGCGTTTTCGTACTCGTTCAGGGGATACAATCCGTTTGAAAGAACTTTTGAATGAAGCTGAATCAAGATGTCTGGATGAACTGAAAAATAGGAATTATTCTGGAATAAGTGAAATGGAGCTGCGAGAGACTGCAAGAGAACTTGGAATCGGTGCAATTAAATATGCAGATCTGCAAAACAATCTTTCTACGAATTATATTTTTTCTTTTGACAGGATGCTAGATTTGAAGGGTAATACTGCGGTTTATTTACAATATGCGCATGTACGGGTGACCTCTGTTCTGAAAAGATCTGAGGTAAATATAACAGACTTACAAGTGTTGGCCATCAACTTTGGAACTAAAGAAGAACGTCTTCTGGCCATGCACATTTTAAAGTTTCCTGAGGTGTTAGATTCTTTTTTAAGCGATTTGATGCCATCTCGTCTCTGTGATTATGTGTATAATCTTTGCACTATATTCAATGAATTTTACGGTTCATGCAAGATAGTAGGAAGTGCTGAAGCAGAGAGTCGAATTCTTCTTTGCCATGCCACTTCCTTGACTATGCGAAGATGTTTTTACATTTTGGGAATTAATCCTCTCTATAAATTATAAATTAAATAAAATATTAGTTAGAGAGGAGTAAAAAGATATTTGACTTTCATCCTGGAAATTCTTACTAAAGAAAATTCGGACAAAGGCTACCTTGCGGTACCCAAGAATTGCATTCTAAACCTGTTTCAACGAGAATATGTATTCGATTGATTATCACACGACTTGTACAGTTGTACTATGTCAAGCTCTTTTTTCTTACGGGCTTTACTGTTTTCCTTTTTTTTCTCCAAAGTTTATTGAAACACTCATACGAGTTCTTCTTTTCTTGTTCTTCTTCCGCATCCACAAAGATCTGCTGTTCCATTTTTGATTATGAAGTGTTTGAATGCGACTTATAGTACTTCGTGTCGAGAAAAACAAGACATACTCGTACCTCTCCCCGACTCCCCCACATTTTTTGCCCAAAAGGGTAAAAAATGGTGTTTTTTCGTAAAAAGAAGAAAGAAGACGCGCGGCCTCCAAAAAAAAAGAAAGAAGGAGAGAGTCCCGGAAAGGAATCCACAGGCCCAGCCCCGCCAGGCGCCAGCCGTTTACTTGGGATTTTGTGTGTCTCCCGAGTCCGCTTGAATTTTCACCAACTCTCAAAACCTCTGCAAACTGTGTGTGAGAAAACAAGAGAAAACAACGAAAAAAGAGTTACTTCGTTTAGCACACTACTATACGTCTCAATACTTAGATATCTGCATTATCCATTCATGCTTTCAACGTTCCTTCGGGGACGCAATCGCCGATATGCCTCAGCACGCTCGAACTTGTGCAGTTTCTTATTGGGTGATCCGGTTGTAACAAACGATGTTT
>Ga0115000_10001229_pt1 | contig 22908 bp, 20 predicted proteins | sample ArcticOcean_MG_C_6_FD_89690 | JGI IMG/M metagenome (GOLD analysis project Ga0115000, IMG submission 89690) | Marine microbial communities from western Arctic Ocean - ArcticOcean_MG_CB8_128 | ecosystem: Environmental > Aquatic > Marine > Oceanic | place: Arctic Ocean: Canada Basin | collected... | reverse complement strand
ATTCTTATGATGAATATGACGAGCGAGACGTGCTTCTTTAAGTGATGGATCGTAATAGTCGTTGTGGTTATCAATACCAACAACTTCATCACTTCTATCCAACAATCTAATCGATAGAGCGGAACCAATAAATCCAGCACTTCCTGTTACTAAAACTTTCATTTTTTTTTATTAATTCCTATTTGTTTGTTGCTCTCTAATGCTTTATTTATTTCTTGGTTGGGTTAATCACTATTAAACAAGTCCCTGGTGTAGACTTTATCTTTTACGTCGTTGAGATCACTATTCATACGATTAGCAACCATAACGTCTGATAGTTTTTTAAACTCGTCTAAGTCTTTAATCACTTTTGAATTGAAGAATACCCTAAGAAGCCTTCTTCTTATTCTGGTTTAATTTTATACTTTCTTGATACACGTCCATTGGTTTTTTATACTTCAGTGTTTGATGGAGTTTTCTTATGTTTCTTTATAAGAAAGCTCTACTTTGGTTAGGTGTTAATTTTGGGGGTATTACGGTGTCAGCCCCTATATTTTTTAAAGATTAAATAATCATTATGACTAATTAATACTATCAGAAATTTCATAAAAATTTACTATTCTTTATCTGTTTATAAATAAAAGATTTTTTACAAATTCCAAAAAATGATGCAATAAACATAATGGTGTCTTGCCAGTTTCTTGCCCCCATATTTCTTGTCTTAAAATAATAAATACTAAAGAGCACTATATTTATTTTGGAGGAGTTTTTAAATGTATGCCTAATAGCGATTAATACAAACTTAGATGATATTCCATCTTTTTCAGCAATACTTTTAAAATTATTTATAAGTGTATTTAAATTTATTAAGGTGGAATTTCTAAGATATAGATTAAGATTTTTATTAAACAAGTCAATATGCGAATGTATATTTTCTTTTCTAAACTGATCAGCTATAGATTTAGCTTTATACATTAGATTTGTGCTATTTTTTTTTGAAATTTGGCCACAATGAACTCTATATTTCAATAAAACCTCACTAAGATTTCCCATTCTATATTGTCTCAATGCGATATCAATCCAAAGTTTAAAATCTTCTGCATATTTATAGTTTTTATATTTTAAATTATTAAAAACAGTTCTTTTTATAATTACACTTGGGTGTGCGAATGAAGTCATAAACATTAAAACGAATCTAATATCTTCATCTTTTTCAGGATAGCTCGTAACTCCAAAAGATGTATTTTTATCAAATGATTCTATAAATGTACCACATATATCTAAATCTTCTTTAACCATATAATTGATTTGTTTTTCAAAACGTCTAGGCAAACTAATATCGTCAGCATCCATCCTTGCGATATATTCGCCTCTTGAAATATCAATTGCATCATTCAAAGATTTAACTAAACCACGGTCACAACCAACTGACAAGAATATTCTGGGGTCCATATCCTGATATTCTTTTATAATTTCTAATGAGTTATCATTTGACTCGTCATAAGCAATAATAAATTCAAAATCCTCATATGTTTGATTTAAAATTGATTCTATAGCCTCTTTAAGGTATGTCTGCCCATTATATACAGGCATAATAACAGAGATTTTAGGGGTACTATTCATTTACATTTCACTCTCATATATATAAACATTCTCCGCAAAGGCTCTTCATTACCATATGACCAAATACGGTCTGAGCATCTTCACAGAGTTGCATGTCATTGGAGCGTATCCAAACAGAGTTTTTGGAGACTTGTTTTAACCTGCCGCCATCATATCCACAAATTGTCAAAGTATTCACTTTCATTTCATTTGCCACATTTGTCGCCTTGACAACGTTTTCTGAGTTTCCACTTCCACTTAAGGTAATTAACAAGTCACCCTCATATAGTAAATTTTTTACTTGCTCTGAGAATACCTCGTCATAAGATAAATCATTTGAATATGCTGTAATCAAACCAACATTATCTGAAAGGCAAATACCATTAAATCTCAACATGGTGTGGGTATAAACCATTTTATTCCAATCGGTAATATAATGTGATGCTGCTACAGCGCTACCACCGTTACCACATACAGCAACTCTCTTTTCTTTCTCGATAGTTTCTTTAATTAAACTAATCGCATTTTCAACTTCTTGATAATTAAGATTTTCAATAACCAAATTATGTTGTTTAATATAATTTTCAATAGTAAATTTCATCAGTTTATTCCTTCATTTGGTCTGAAAATACAATTTTACTCCCACCCTTATCAAAAGAGAAGGGTACTCTCTGCAAACCTTTCATCGCTTTTATAATGTCAGTATGCTTTTCTTTTGGTGCAAAAAACATTAAAAATCCTCCATTACCAGCTCCCAATAGCTTTCCACCGGTTGCGCCTGCTAATATGCCTTTTTTGTACCAGCCATCAATTTGAAAGTCGCTTATACCAATTGTCATTTGGCGTTTTAATTGCCAGTTCTTGTCTAATAATTCTCCTAACGGTTCGACGTCATTATTTTCAAGCAAGCCTCTCATTTCATAAGCCAAAGAAACCATGTTCGACATCAACTCTCTTTTGTCAGCTTGCTTCATATTATCTGATTGATCGCTTAACAAAGCAGATGAACTGCGTGTTCGACCCGTATAGAAAACAATGATTGACTCTTCCATTTTCTTGATTGTTTCAGGTTTGCAAATAACTGGACTTACTACTACCGAATCGTCTTCATGAAACTCAATCAAGTTCAACCCACCAAACGCAGCGGCATATTGATCTTGTTTGCCTATTTTATCTCCACACAAGTCAATTTCTATATAACTTGACAATCTACCCAATGCTTCTTTGGATGTATTTTCACCTTTATACGCATATAGTGCGTGTAGTAATGCAACTGAATAAGAACTTGATGAGCCCAGCCCAGAACCTTGAGAGGGAATATCTGAGATTGATGTAATTTCAACCCCCCCTTGAATATTCAACATCTCCAAGGTATTACGAACGATAGGGTGTTTGATTTGTTGGATGCTACTTTCATTTTCAGTAATTGAGTAGCTTAACCTAATATCATTATCAAATTTTTTATTAACTGTGACATACATATACTTATCAACCGATGTTGACAATACCGCACCACCCTTTTGCTTATAGTAAGAAGGTAAGTCACTACCACCGCCTACAAAGCTCATTCTTAATGGCGCTCTACTAACAATCATTCTATCTAACTTCCTTTAATATCAACTTAACTGCCTCATTTAAATCTTTTGCAATAAAATCTGGATTAACTTCAAAACTACAATCTTTTCCAGCATGTCCTGTCTCCACCAAAATGCTTTTCATTCCTGCATTCTGTGCAGCCAATATATCTCTAGTACTATCGCCTACAACCCATGATTTTTCTAAAACAATATTCAAATCTTTTTTTGCCTGTGTAAACAGACCAATTTTTGGCTTTCTACAATCACAATCAAACTTTAATGCCTCAACCTCACCCTCAAAACCACTGTCTGCATGATGAGGGCAATAATATAATCGGTCAATATAAGCACCTTGGCTACCAAGCAAAGTGTCCATTTTATTATGAATTACTTTTAACTCAGACTCTTCTAACTCACCTCTAGCAATTACTGGTTGATTGGTCACAATAACAGCCAAAATACCCGCCGCATTGATTTGACAAATCGCCTCGCCCACACCGTCAAGAAGTTCAAACTGATCTTGACTGGATAAATGATTCACTTCTTGATTAATGGTGCCATCTCTGTCTATAAAAATTGCCATCTTAGGTGTTTGTTTCTTTAACAATTTAACCTTACCAGAATCAATATCCCTTTCTACTTTAGATAAACGTTTTGGCATGCCCATATCTTTAATATATTCTGTAGATATATATCCATATAGCTTTTTTCCAGATTCCAACATCAATGGAAATAGATCTTTTGCAATATCGGGTCTGTCTAAAACAAAATCAATCCCTTTTAATGCACTCTTATTAATCATATACAAAGCAGCATTAACTAAGTTTTGACGCCATTGTGAATCATGCGGATATGGATGAATTTTTAGCACCTGAAAACTTGGATCAACTTCTACTAAATCTGAGTCGTGCGGATGATCATTGGGATGTAAAAAGATAGAGATATCACCTGCCTGATTCTGATGAAAATTCCAAAAAGAACCTAAGTCTATATCAAAAAAAGTATCCCCATAGACAACTAAAAATTGCTCGTCTAATTCGGGCAATGCATCTATTAAAGCACCAGCAGTCCCTCTAGGTATATCTTCAACAATATATTGAATAGATACACCGTATTGACTGCCATCACCAAAGTAATCTTCTATGGCTTCTTTTCTATAAGAAACCAATAACTTAATATCTACTATATCGTATGCAACACATTGCTCTATCAGATGTTGTAGTAACGGAGCCCCTAGTATAGAAACCATAGGTTTAGGTAAGTCACCAGCAATACTTTTTAACCTTGTACCTTTTCCACCAGCAAGAATTACCGCTTGCCTCATTTAAGCATCTTCTTGCAGTGCGATTTCACTTACTGCTCTTTGTATAGCCTCTAATGAGAACATCTTCGGAGACCAGCCTAAAACCTTTAATTTGTCAACTGAATAGTAAAAACGAGGCACGTCACCAACCCACCCCCTATCACTCTTTTGATAATTAATAGTAGCATTTGGAGAGACTCTATTAGTTGTCTCCTCTGCAATCTGCTTAACAGTCACACCATCATCCATTGCGCCTATGTTGTAATAATTCATTCCATTGTCTGTATTATCATTAATAAACAACATCGCTTCCACTAGCTCACTCACATGCAAATAAGTCTTTTGTTGAGTGCCATTGCCTAGCACCTCTAATACAGACATATCTTTTTTCAGTTTTTTAACAAAATCTAGAATAACGCCATGCGTTGCAGGAACACCAACAACATTTGGAAATCTATAGATACAGACTTTATCGAGATAAGACTCTAAAGAAGCGCTAATCAAAGCCTCAGATGATAGCTTCATTGCGCCATAATTGGAGATAGGTAGTAATGGTCCAATATCCTCATGCAGTCTATCTTCATTAAAACCATACACAGCAGAACTTGAGGCAAAATAAAGCTTTTTACAGCCTATTTTTTTCATAATTTTCAAAGTTGAGACTGTCGACATAAAAGTATCATCCAAATCAACATTCATATCTTCTACACCTGCAGGAATATCAGAGTTAGCTGCAAGATGCCAAACTTCGCCTACTTTTCTATCTTCTAGTGCTTTCAATACTTGCTTAGTATTATTAATATCTATTTGATGAAACTCAACCTTAGTAGTGTCAATATAGTCAGCAGAGCCTAATGATAGCTTATCAATTACGATAATGTCAGCATTGTCATTCAACATTTTTTTGACTAAAATACTACCAATAAAACCTGCGCCACCTATTATCAATATTTTCACTATCTACATCCTAATCCATTTAGATGGAACTAGATCATATGTATCACTGTTCAATTGTTCATTTGCAAACCACCTTATAGGTGCCACTACTGTCTTTTCTGGGTTAGGATTTAACCAGCCACCCCACCAGCTAAAAGTACTATTTGCAATAATATTATGACTACATAAGCTCATCAAATATAGATCTTCATGCGGCGGCACGCTTTTCCCTTTATTATCTACATAAATTGCATTATTTATCTTTAAATTTTCCTTACACCACTGAATGTCATCAGAAAATATAAAATATTTATTATTATGAAATTTACTGTTTAACATTTTTATAGCATCCTGATAATAACTCATACTACAAATGCCATGTATAGCAGTTGTCCTTTTATTGGAAATATAATCCCCTCTTCTGACATGCAATGACACTGCGCTATCTTCATCTTGTATCCACTTTTCTACAAGCCTTGTGTAGTCAGTTAAGTCACCTGTTATAGTAAAATCTTTTCTGATCTCTTTTCTTATACCCATAAAATACCTTTCACTTTGAAAGTAACCATACACATAAGAATCATCATCCAAATTTAACAAACTATTACTGAAAAAAAAGTTTTTTTCTTTTATAATTTTATCTTTTCGCAGATATAATTTTTTTAATACTCTGCTTACGATGTCATGCCTATTAAAAAAATTATTTTTTTTGATAGAGGATTTTTTTAAGTTAATATTGTATTTATCTAGTTGATAGCCTCCATGTAAGCTATGATTGGTAATTGCGCTTATATCAATCTTTACTTCATATCCTTTTTGCTGTAAAGCCCTTGCATAAGCATATTGAAACATTTGATTCCCAAGACCACCTATTATTTTTACAACGATCAAAACTTAATACTTTTTTTATTATAAGCCCTTATATCTTCCACACTATCAATTTCGATCCAACCACCATTTATAAATACAGGCTTCACATCTACTAGGTTGTCTATTATCATTTGTATAAGACTAGTCATATACATATTATCGTAAACCTGCCCATCGTAAAGCTTACCCTTGTCCAAAGATTCATAAAAAGCTGTTACTCTAGCCATCGTAGATTTTGATATTTTTATTAAACCAATATATTGACCCTCTATATCGTCATAATTATTGGGTTTTTTTCCAAGTTCAACAATATTTCCATCTACCACTCTTAATGTTTCTACATCTTCCAATGGATTTTCCATCCTTAGTGACCATAACGTCCTCCAATCCTTATCAATCACCACATTAAAATCTTCATTAGATGTAATTAACTTTTCTAAAATCTCTTTTTTATAAATAATGTCGGCATACGAAATAATGATATCGTCATTCATAAAATCTTTTGCATTGAATAAAGTTGACACCATATTTGTTGTATCAAATTTTTCATTTGTAAAGAAGGTAATATCTCTATTTTCTAGGTACTTCTCTAATACTTGTTTTTTATATCCATTTACAATTGCCACATCTCTGATATTGCATTCGCTTGCCACATCCAAAATATAATCTATGATTGGCTTATTATGATATTCAACCATGCATTTTGGCTTATTGTCAGTCAAAGGTCTCAATCTTGTGCCTTGACCTGCGGCAACTATTATCATTTTCATAAAAACTCTAAATTATTTCTGCTTAATTTCATATTATATGGCTTGTATCAATGCCCCATTCTTTAGTTCCAATCAACCTAGGGTTAGCATCAATTACTCTTTCCGAAAAGTTTACATATTTTTATTGATGAGTTATATTTTTCACCTTTGCTATGTTGCGATTTGTATAACCTTATTAATCATTAAAAAAATCTCTTATTAGAGCCAATTCTTCTTTAATAAAAACACCCTCTCTTTCACTATGCCACATTTGTCCAAATATTTTATATTGCCTATGCTCTATGGATTTTATGACTCCAGAATCATTAGTAGCAGATATCAACAGCTCGTCAGAGACACTGGAAATAGTATAATCATGGTAAGAATTAACTTTGTCCAGCTCTATTAGTCTATTAAAATATTTAGACTCTTTGTTTACTTTTAAAGTATGCTTTATAGCAACCTGCCCTTCAACTTTTTTAAAGTCAGATCCAAAGTATTCCGCTATTAACTGCATACCCCTACACACTCCAAAAATAGGTATATTATTTTTAATGCCATAATTGATCAGCCTCTTTTCAAAAAAATCTCTCTGTGCTGATACTTCGCTAGAATTTAGACTATTTAGATCATTTCCACCAGTAAGAAAAATACCATCTATACCAATAATTTTAAAATATTTTTCGAAATCATATTTTATAGGCACGACGATAGGTAGAAAGCCTATCTCTTGAAAGAGTGCACCCCACTTTATATCAAGCGCTTCTCGAATTTCATAATAACTATCATTTGATACTAGTCTTTGGGTTATTGCTATTTTTTTACAAATCAAAATTACTTTTTTTTATATTTATGATAAAATTTTTACCTGCTTATTAGATGCATCTATCTCAATATTCTTCGCCTTACAATATCTTTCAAAATTATTTTCACCACACCCTATTACTGCCGGTATTCCCATTTCAGCACAACGAATAGCCATATGAGAATTTGCACCTCCATAGCAAGTAATCAATCCACCTATATTTTTCGAAAATAGGTAATCATACCCTGGATCTGCTGATTTAATGCATACCACCTTATTGGTTAAATTATTCGTTAACAACTTTTCTTCGGTAATTATTGCAGATATAATCTTCTTAAGTGTTATAAAGTTTGCTTCATTGTTATCCAAAAAAAAACTAAAAATATCTTTTTGATTAACTATGACACTTGGTAGTTTTACAGACTTTGTATATTGATAAAATTCTTTATTTTGCTCTATATTAAATTTTAAAATATCTGTCGCATCTCTGTGATCCAGGGTTGAATAAAGATTTAAAACCTCTTGTATGTCTAAATAGGCCAATTCATTTTTATTAAAATTAAGCTTTTCTCCAAATTCTTCAATATATTTTAATATCTGACTTAAGTGTTTTGTGAATACAAACTTAACATATTCTCTACCCTCAATTGATTCCTTAATAAATGTCACTAAATTATCAAAATTTGTATTTAATTTATTGTTATAAATAAGATGCTCTATTTTTATTGACTGCTCTTTTGAAAAATTAAACATTTCAATTTTTTTGTTATTTTTTACAGTGCCGTTACCAAAATAGGCCTCATAATCTTCATCATATCTTGATGATAAAATATCATAAGTACCTGGCCTTAAATGTCCATAAATATCTAGAAAGTCTTTTTTAGATAAGTCATGCATATCTACTGATAATTGCTTAGAGACCGTATTTAAGGAGTTTAAAAATTCATTGTAATTTTCTTGTGTTATTATTTCTTTATCAACAAATGATTTTAATATTTGCACAGCTATAAAGCTCGCTCTTGCAATACCGGCAAACGGCAAGGTACCGTGTCTTTTTACATCTTTAACCAGCCAATATATTTTGTCTATTAAGGACAAGTCTGAATCAACTATATTGTTAAATTTATTTTTTAATATTTCAACTTTTTTTAAATCTTTTTTATAGAGTCCATTTTCAATATTAATAACATTGTTTGTTAAGTCTAATAATGATGTTTTAATACTGTCCAGTTCTAAATCATTAAATCCAGAATTTTTCAAGCATAATAGTTTATTTTCTATTCCAAAATAATAACACGAATGTATAATTTCAAACTCTACTTTATCATGATGATTTATATTTTTAGATAGCTCATTTAAATAATAGTTAACCAGCTTGGTGGCTACCTTATCGTCTAAATTTTTCGGTATAAAGGAATTAAAAGAGATTCTGACGTCTATAAATGGCACACCTAAAAACGACACCAAAAGAGGGTGAGACCTAAGGTTTCTATATCCATAATTATCTCTTTGATATGCCCAAGTTTCATCAGTTATCAACTCTTTATAAAGCGACAAGGCAAGCCTTTTAGGCCGTAAACCAACTATTTCAGCAGGATTCCAGTCTGGCATAACACCAAATATAGTCTTGTCACCTAAAAGATTCGGATGTGGCTTGTTTAGTTTTTCTATTTTCTTATTTAATTTATTTAAACTATTTAATAAACCCACGTTTGATAGATTTTCTTTATTATTTAAAACTATTGGTCTCACTTGTAAAATATATAACTCTTCTTCAGTGAAAGCAAATTCTATATCTAAGAAATCATTACTAAAAATTTCTTCACATTCTTTAGCGGCCTTAACAAGCTGCCCTAGCTTTTTATTTTCTATATTTTTATTTTCTTTTAGACATATAAAGGTTTTAAGATTACCATCTTCACCACTTGTGACACTAGAGGTACTCCCACTTTCATCATAATTTGTAATATAGTATGGACTTAATGTATCAATATCTGCTGTAAATATTACACCTGACATACTAACATTCTGAAGCATGGGCTGAATGAAGACTTCATCTTTATCATTTAAATTTTCGCCATAAGAATGAATAACCTTACTTATTGATTCTTCGATATTTTGAAAAGAATTAATATCAACATTCAATACACTATCAAAACCGCCAGCATTTGATGCATAAGGACTGTCTTCATTTGAAGAAGACGATCTAATTATTATATTTGTATCAAATATTGATTTTATTTGACTTAAGATTTTTTCTTTTTTCTCCAAGTATCTATTCGCAAAAAATCTATATACTGGCAAGACTTTAGAGCATTTGACAACAGGCCTTAACTCTTCTAAAGTTTTAGCTTTTGATGATAATTTAATGTTAACCACTCAACTTACCCTTTAAAAAAGCAGCAAGTTTCAAATTTCCTAAAATACTGTAATGCCCACCCTGTGAAAGCTCTTTTTTTATTGTATTTTTTTGATTCACCCACCCTAACTCATAATCAAAAGAGTTAAATTTACTTATTAAATCCCTTGATATAAAAGGAAAAAAATCGTCTTTGGAGAGTATCATATTTGACTTTTTGTATATTAAGTACACAAGCAGCTCTATGAAAATCACAAAATATAAAATATACATCTTAGAATGGACCGACTGCCTTAATAATCATGCTGGCTTTATCATTAATAGAAATTTCCGAAGTCGTGTTATCTATAGTCATAAAAGGGTTTTCAGGCCTATCATAAGGCAAGTCAACGCCAATAACATTTTGAATTTCTCTTTTTTTAACTTTTGCATATAGATCTTTGGAATCTCTTTTAACCAATTCATCCATATTAACATCAATAAATATTTCATAATATTGATTTATAATTTCTCTATTTAATTTATGCACTTCCTTAAATAAGGACATAGTTGAGCACACCACATTGATATTTTGATTAGTTAAAAATTCACACATTTTTGATATTCTTATAGCATTCTTTTTCCTATCTTTTAGATGATGCCCCAAGTCATTACCCAAAACCTCCCTAACAATATCGCCATCCAAGAAAACTGTGTTTGATTTTTTTTTCTTTAACATCTTATACACCTCTTCCCCTATTGTTGTTTTCCCTGCGCCTGATAAGCCAGTAATCCAAAGTAATTTACCTGTACTCATATTATATTTATGCACAATCACTTAAATTTACTATCAATGTCTTATAGTGTCGCTCTCCAATAAGAATTAGCCTGTGATAATTTTCATCCCTATCTAGAACTTCAACTTCGCAGTCTAGAGGGTGATAACTGGCAATGTACTTATAATTATCCGTATTTCTTTGTACAACATCCCTCCAAGGAACCTTAAAAAAAAGCACACTTGTTTCATCTCTTATGGCTAATTCATAATCCTTATTTGGAAATAATGATTCAGTAATGGCACAACCATCATATTCATAATCAAATCTATTTTCAATATTTAGATCATTGCATATCATACTTGGAATCTCTCTAATTTCCTTGATGCCATTATCAATCTTATTATTATTTTTATTATTTTTATATAAAAAAACAACCTTCTCTCTCTCTTTACTTAAGAGTTCATTCGTTTGTGTCATAAAATTTACACCATGATCAGAATGAAGGACAACCATAGCCTCTTCATCATAAGAATCGATAGCTTTATAGAGTCTTTGAAGTTTTTTATCAAAATGAGTTATGCTATTTTTATACACGCCAACTCGCCCCTCATCATAAAGTATGGAGGTATCTTTAGAATTTCCACTCATCTCTTTATATGTAAAATGTTCAAGATCAGTCACTACTTGTGTAGAAATTTCTTGCAAAGTATGAGCTTCATGCACATCAAAAAAACTTAAAAATAAGTATTGATTCCCACCAAAAGCATCTAGCTGCTCACAAGCCTCATTAATAATATAGTTATAATCTTTATCCAAAGCCAGTATATATCTATCGAATCCCTTGTCATAACCATTTACAGCGGTAAGCTTCGGTATATTGGTACAAGCAAAAGTTGTGTATCCCTCTTTATTTAACACATCTGCAATTGTAATATCCGATATCTTATCCTCCCTTCTAGGGTGATAAAGTAGGTGTTTATTTGTATATTTTCCTGTCAATATCCCAGCAACTGATGAAAGCGTCCATTCTGCTTGAGCGTATGCATTTGTATAAAAAATACCACCATTTGAAAAAAACTTTTCAGTATTTGGCATTATTTCATATCCAAATTTCTCTATCATGCACTGGGTTAAAGCATCTACAAAAATATGCACTATAAGTTTTGGACTGTCCTTTAGTAGTTTTTTATCTTTATATATGGGCTTACCTACAACTATATCTCTTCTATCGGATTGTATTTTGATTTGTTTTATTTTAGTGTTACTTTTTACAGGTAAATAGTGGAAGCGATTTTTATATTTCAACTCCAACTCAACTTCATTACTACCGTATGACAATTTAATTTTATCATTTCCCTTTTCTGTAAGATTCAGATCCAATACTGCAAGCGGGAGAAGCATGTCCTTTGTTGTATCAATATTCAAATCTAATGTAGATTTTTTCAGAAGAGTTTTTATTTCTAAAATTTCATAAGGTCTATAAATATTAATCCTATCTAAAGTGGTAATGTTTTGATAAGGAATAATAATCTTTTTATCAAACATTTGACTCTCATTAATATTGTCAAATATTTCATATACATCCTCCACAACTCGATGTGGCATAACAGATTTATCTTTAGCTACTTGTTTTACTAAAAGTTTAAAATTAAAGTTTATAAATTTAAAGGCAATTTTTTTAAAAAATTGTCTCATTATTTCAAAAAACCTTCAAAAATAGAATCTTTCAATATATACAAGTATTTTATTAATTTAGATTTCTTTTCTCTTGACCCGCCATGCAGAAATGATGTTTGTTTAAATACAAATTCTCTATATTTAAACACCTGCTCATATTCCTCTTGGAGTATCTGGCCCCTGTGTAAAGCAATTAGTATAATAAGTTCCTCCAATTTTTTTTAAGGATAAATCTAGTTGAGTGTCTGATTTAACGTTACTATTAAAAAGTGACAATCTATTTGGTCTAATCATATCTATAAATATCACTAGTATTTTCATTGATTAACCTCTCTAGTTTTTCAATTTACAAATATAATCACCAACACAAAAGCAATCAATAACTCCACTCAATAAAGAATAAAGACCTTCTTCAGGAGTACATACAATCGGTTCTTCATGAACATTAAAACTTGTGTTGATAAATAATGGTAATCCGGTGATTTTATTATATTCTTCTAAAAGTTTATGGTATTTTGGATTTCCTTCTTTTGTAACTAATTGTGGCCTTGCAGTCTGGTCAACATGAGCGACTGCTGGTGCCTTGTCTGACCATTCTTTCTTCATATTAAACGTAATAGTCATAAATTGTGCTGGATATTTCATGCTTTTTTTTGGTATATCAAACAATGCATCTGCATAATCATAAAGACAACTTGGAGCAAATGGCATAAACTCAGTTCTTTTCATTCTATCATTTAACCATTTATTTATTGTTGCATCTATTGGGCTAGCGATAATACTTCTATTCCCTAATGATCTTGGTCCGTATTCCATTCTATCTTGAAACCAGCCAATTATTTTATTTTCAGAAATTAATTTGGCACTATCTTTACACACATTAGTAGATAAAAAATATTCCACTTTATCATCATTTTGAATAAGCATATTCTCGATATACTTATTTGAGAATTCTGGACCAAAATAAATATTATTAGTTTTAACAAAATTTAGTTCATTCTCTTGGAAATAAGAATATGCAGCTGCACCATAAGCATTACCACCATCACCCATATCTGGAAAAATAAACAAGTTATCTAGAGTTTGTATTTCTGAAATATATTGATTAAATTTAACATTTGAAAAAACTCCTCCTGCTAAAACTACATCCTGAATACCAGTTTTATTTATCCAATAAGAAATGATTTCTACAATTTTATTTTCTAATAAGTGTTGTATTGATGCCGCTAAGTCTTTATCTGATAATTTACCACATCTTCTAATTAATTCTGATGCCCCCATATATTTTTTAGATCCTACTATTTTTAATAGTTTATTTTGAATCTTATTTTTAATACTATACTCTACTGGATTAACATAAAATAATTTACCGTCTCTAACTTCAACTAATTTATCAAAACAATCTTCATATTTTTTATAATCTCCATGAGCGGCTAATCCAGTAATCTTTCCCTCATGCCTACTTACTTTAAATCCACAGGCTCTGGTAACTTCTGAATATAAATATCCTGCTGAATTTTCATCAGCAGTTTCACTAATTCGTTCTATTTTTCCATTATCACAAATACTAACTGTTGCCGAAAGTAAGTCACCCTCACCATCCATTGTTACTGATAAGGCCTTTTTAAATCCTGATGCATAATAAGATGAAGACGCATGTGATAAATGATGATCAATATATTCTATTTGTGCTTTTATACCAACAGTAATTAAAAGCTCTTTAATTTTATCATTAACATAATTTCTACAATCTTCATCATTTTGAATTTTTAGATAATCTTCGTCATCAATAAAAAAATCACTTGGCTTTTTTTGATTTTGAATATCATAGTACTTTTTATTTTCAGTTAATTCAAAAGCATAAGTAAATGCCCATTTTTTAAGAAATACAGAAGATGAAATGACAACTTTATCTATCTCATCTGCTTTTATAATTTCATTTTCGATAATATATCGTAACGATTGAAAAGGAAATCCTATATATGCTTTAATTCTATTTAATCTTTCTTCTGCCAGAGAAAAAATATTTTCTCCATCTTTAACTATACTTAACGTTCCATCATGTGTAATACTTATGCCCAATACTACCATTCTAATTCCTTTGTTTTAATTTCTTTGAAACCATATATTTAATAAAAAATATAATCCAAATATAGAAATCACTAATATATTTTCATATATATTAGTGATTTCTATATTTATAAAATTCAGTGTAAAAAATGGCAAAGAAAGAAATATAATCTTAAATATTTTAATATCGTACTTTATGTCTAAAAGTTTTTTCATATTAAAATACATGTATATGTAAACTAAAAAATATGCAATACCTAATACTAAAGGTATCATGAAATAATTTCTACCAAAATCTATACTACTTAATAAACCTATTGATATAATAAAACCAACAAGATATGGCTTAATTGTTTTAGTTGTTTTATGCTCAGACTGAGATACATTGTTCAGTAAATTAGTCATAACTCTAAAGAATTCAATCCCCACTCCAAACATAATATATACATACGCATCATGAAACTTTTTATCTACAATTATATTTATTAATATTTCTGACATAGCTATAGTAAAAAATGCCGCTAAAATATATATTGGTACAATTTGTTTAGCTATTTCATTCCAAGCATTTGTTCTTTGTTCTTTATTTGCATCTAAGATATCTTTTAAAAATATAGGATTGAAATATTGCATAGATATACTCTCTATCATAGAAAAAATTGCCGTAGCTATTCCAAGTCCAACGCCTATATATCCCAGCACTTCCGCTGAATATTGATAATCAACCAAAAATCTGTAGGCCGTATTTTGGCCCCACATTAAGAATGTTGTCAATCCAATTGGCAAAGAAAAAACTAATATCTTTTTTAACTTATCTTTATTCAAAGTTATTTTTATCTTTTTAATGTTTAATCTATTTTTTTGAATAAAAAATTTAAAAATTAAAAACAACATTAAAGCCTCAGACAGAACAATACCCATTAACCAACCAAGAGCAAAATTATAATAAAAATACACAATACTTACAGAACATATCAATCCTATAAGTAAAGTTGATATGAGATATATTACAAATTCTTTTCTATATCCTAAGGTGTTGGCACCATACATAACATTTCTGTGAATAGTGCTGATTATTATCGTAATAAAGATATATATTAAAAATAAATCTAAATCAAACTTCGCCTCATACCCAAGCCAATAATATGCAGACATAGATACAGGAATAGCTACAATCGCCACAATTACTATCCATAAGACAAATACAAACAGTGCATTTAATAGGTTTTTACTTCTTTGCCATTGCAATAAATGCCTTCCGAAGTACATACCAGAAGGATTCAATAAAACCAAATTAAAAAAAGCAAGCAACGCCAAGATAATGTAATAATTCCCAACCTCTTCAGGAGATAAGAAGGTCGTTAAAACTCTTATAGCTACAAGTGCTATTAAAACTTGTAGCACCCTACCCAACAATATTATCGACAAATTTCTATTCAACACTTAATTGTTATTCTCTCGTTAATATTAACAATATTAGAATGAATTTCACCAAAATGACAAATCACCGAGCCGCTTAATTCAGAACGAGGTGAGTATAAGACAATGCTATCGTCATTTGGCACTACTTCGCCTTCTAAATAAGTGCAAAGCAATGGCTGATTACTCTCACGAACAATATCTTTATATTTTTCTAAAATCGTATTTTTGCTATTAACTACACGCTGTTTAAAGATATTATGCTTTTTAATTACGCCATAAAGTGAAGCGATAGCATGGTAAGGACCTGTGGTCATTTTATTCTTTTGGGTGTTTAAATTGAAATAGAAAGTATCAAGGTCTTTAGGATTTAGATCAGACTTAAACGCTACAAAACTTGCGCCCGTTAAGCCAAATAAACCCTTACATGAGCTAAATGCCATTACATCAGCTAACTGATGATTATCTTCTAATCCAATTGATCCTGTAGCATCAACATACAATTTTGCCTTACATTCATTTGCCTTATTCTTAACACTTTCTAAATCTACTTTAAATGCAACCGAAGTTTCAGTATAAGCACATAGAACCCAGTCAAAGTTACCTTTTATACTATCTAGCTCTTCATATTTACAAATTGTTAACTCGCAACCATTAGGTAATAATTTTTCCAATCTGTCGCTATAATAGCCTGTTGACACTAGTAAAATCTTGCCTGAAACAAAACTATGGGCAGCCAACTCTAATGCCAAAGTAGCCGAACCTTGCATTGATACCACTTCATCTTGCCCACTTAGCCTTTTAATCCAATTAGTAACAGATTCTGACATAGAGGTATATTCATCATCACCTCTACCAAATAAAGGCTTTAAATATTGCAAGTTCTCATACAAAACAACTGCAGGCCCCGGTGTTAGCATTAGTTTACGATTGTTTTTTTGAGTTATTGACCTTTGTGCGTTATCTCTAATCTCTGTACTGCTAACGCCTTGTGTTCTTGGTAAGATTAAAAGCCTATCTTGGCTAATGTCGTTACTATTATCATCACCATGCACTAAAAGGTCTATATCGAATTCATCTAAAGTACTCTCGGTAATTTGCCAAGGAGTGGCTACCACCTCATCAACATATTTAACAGCTTCCAGTATTTCTTTTCTATGAGCAAATTCTAGCTCTACTTGATAACCTTTTTTACTTAGAATTTCTTCATCAGTAGTTAAACCAACAATAACTTCGCCAAACTCAGAAGCTTTTTTTAACAAGCGAATATGTCCATGGTGAATCAAGTTGGCAGACATATCCACCATTATTCTTTTAGTCATCTATTTTCTCCATAATCACATTAAATCTTAGGCTTGAATTTGGATAGTTTTTAAAGGTTTGGACAAGCATACTTATTTTTAAACTAAACTATCTTGCTATTCCTTTAAACCAACTTTTTTTCCAGTTATTCATGATTAAAATTTATTTACCTTTACTATTTTCAATGGCGGTCTTGGTGTTTCATTGTCAATACCACACTTAACATGCACAAATTTCAACCCTTTGACATCTTTAATAACCGAGTTAAGGCTATTCACTGTTTTAACCACATCAGCAGTCACATAAAAACCAGAGCTCTTGGCAATATTGATATAATCTAAATGTGCTTGATAAGTATTTTGACCACCTGTTGATTTGTTTTGCTCATTATCAAGAAGAATATAAGTTAAATCGACTTCATCCGCATATCTACCAGCTGAAGTTAAACCACCCATATGCATGACAAATTCAGCATCACCACCACAAACAATTACTTTCTTACCTGCTTTAGCGGCGCCTAAGCCAACACTTAATGCGCCACCCATGTTACCGGCCATATAGAAGTTACTTGTATCTGGCATAAAACTGTACATCTCTCTAGCTGCATTACCTGTTGTACCGATAAACAAGGTATTCTTATCCTTGAACTTCTCATTCAATAAGGTTAAAAACTTACTTCTAGGTGTATAGGCTGATAAGTCAAGTGTGTGTTCGATTTTCAGCTCAACTTTATCAAAACTGTCTTTTTTAAGAACACAAATTGCATGACTTTGATTGCAATCATTGATTTGAGCAATGGCATTATTCAAGTTTTGACTATCCAATATATGATACCGATACCCATAAGCACTAATTAATTTCGGTAATTCAGTAGCCAAATGCTGGTGTTGTATCTCACTGTCACTCCCTTTGTAAGTCCGCCAACTGGTGATAATAGGAAATGTAATACCGTAAGGCTTTAATAGGCTAGTAATACAACTCGCCATATTAGTTAGTCCTGATGACTGCACAATCACAATAGGGTTTTTGCCAGCCATCTTAAGGCCAGCAGCAATAGAACAGGCAACAGCCTCACTGGCTGCTGGTAAGTATTCTATATTTTTATTATTGATTGCCTCATTAATGACATTCTTTGCAAAACTACAAGGAACGACACATAGGTGCGTATAATTATTCTCTATTAAGGCATTAACAAAATCTACTGTATTAAGTGACATTATTTTGTACCAGGAATAAACTCTAGTATTTCTTTAATACTCATACAATCAGGTTCAGCCTCCAAACTTCTTCCATTGCTTAGAATAGACTTTGCTACTTTCAACATCGCAGGATAGGCGGCTCGCAACATATGATTTGCAGTTATAACAACATTAACACCCATTTCTTCAAACTCTTCAATAGTTACCGAATTAAAACTAGACGGAACCACTACTACGGGAGTTATCTCATCTTTCTCTCTAAATTTTTGCATAAACTCAATAATTTCCGCAGGATTTTTATGTTTTGAATGAATCATAATTCCATCAGCGCCCGCTTTAATATAGGCTTTAGATCTTGTTAATGCATCTTCCATTCCAGCTTCTAAAATTAAAGATTCAATTCGCGCAATAATCATAAAATCATCACCATTTTGTGCCGACTTGCCACGAGTAATCTTGTCACAGAAATTCTCAATAGAATCTTGTGTTTGAAATACATCATTACCAAATAATGAGTTCTTTTTAAGCCCAGTTTTATCTTCTATAATAATGGCGCTAACACCAATCCTCTCTAAACTTTTGACAGTAAATTCAAAATGCTCAGTTTTTCCACCAGTATCTCCATCGAATATCATTGGCTTAGTGGTAACGTCAAAGATTTCATTTACAGCGTTAATTCGAGAAGTGATATCAATTACCTCAATATCTGGCTTACCTTTTGCTGTTGAGTCGGTCAAAGAGCTTGACCATATACCATCAAAACTAACACTTTCACCATTGCGCTCGACCTCAATATCTTCTGCAATCAATGCACTTAATGCATTATGTGCTTCTAAGATACGAACAATGGGCTTATTCTGAATTAATTGCCTTAATCTACCCAAACGATGAACAGATGTTACACCCAATTTCATTAATTGATTTTTAAGATTTTTATCGCTGATATCAGAACTGTATTCCACTTCAATCAACTCACCGCCCCATTCACCTAATAAGTCAATCACTTCTTGTCTGTATTTAGACTGCTTGCCACTCTTCCAGTCGTCGCCATGAACCACGAAATCAGGTTTCATTTGCTTTAGGTTGCCTTTGTAGCTCGCAGTGTTTTGTTCAATAACTTCTGCCACCATAGATAAATTTTTTAAAACATCCAACCTTTGTTGATATTTTAAATAGGCAGTATCATTCAATTCATTTATTGCAGTAGAAGTAAGTAAGCCTACAACAATTTCTCCATACTTTTCCGCCTCTTTTAAAACTTTAATGTGGCCTGCATGTAGCAAATCAGCTATTAGTGATACATATACTTTTTTATTCATTTCACAATTTCATTTAAATATTTAATTTTATTTTTTAAATCAACTTGACTGTTGCCAACAAAAAATCCATTCTCATGTAAATAATCTGAATTTCTGAGGTTTTTGTGTATTTCATAATCAAAATACTTCATCACTTCATTCCTTGTAAAGTTTCCTGAAACAATTGGCCTGCAATCTATCTTTTTTTCTTGTAATTTATTAATCACATCTTTTCTTTTGAGGTTTGATTTTGACTTTATAATCAAAGAGAAGCCAAACCAGGAGCTATTATCAATATCTTTTTGAATAATAAAATCTGGATGATCTTTGAATAACTCAACAAACAACTTTGCATTTTCTCGTCTTTGTTTTAAAAATGATGGTAACTTCTTAAGCTGCTCTATACCAATAGCACCGCTCATCTCAACAGGCCTTACATTGTAGCCCGGTAATACAAATCTAAAAGACTCATCAAACCAATCATCACTTTTATTAGATACACGGTTTTGTTGCGGAAGGTTGCGAGTCCAGCCGTGTGCTCTTAACGATAATAAAATATGATAAAGCTCTTCATTATCCGTAGTAACAAACCCACCTTCCATCGTCGCCATATGATGCGAGAAGAACGTTGAGAATGTACCCATAACTCCAAAAGTGCCGGTTTGCTTATCCTTGTATTCAGCACCCAATGATTCACAGTTATCCTCAAAGACAACAATGTCTTTACCTTTAATCAAGGTATTTATCGTATCAAAATCATTTGGGTTACCAAGAAGATTTACCACCATGATCATTTTTGTATTGACTGTAATGGCAGACTCAAGCGCGTCTAGATCATAATTCAAGGTGTATAGATCAATGTCAACAAATTTTAACTTTAATCCGTATTGTTGCAATGGGAAGTAAGTGGTAGACCAAGATACTGCCGGTACTATTACCTCATCACCTCTTTTAAGCATTGGATTTTTTGTATAAAAAAGTGCTGCAGTTGCAATTAAATTAGCCGCCGATCCAGAACTAACCATGACACAGTATTTTCTATTGATGAACTTAGCAAAGTCTTGCTCAAATTGAGCAACACTATCACCCATAGTGTAAGAGTCTCTATCTATAACAGACTGTATAGCTTGAAGCTCTTTATCATCCCAAGAACTAGTAGCTAATGGATAATTATTCATTTATTGATCTCATTTATTTTTACCCAAAGTACACGTTACGTAAGTATATAAAAATTTCATTATTTAGTGTTTTTAAATATTTATTTCCCCATCTTTAGTTACTAGATGGGCATATGGCATTGGAAATAAAAGACTACCACCCGCCTCTATATACTCTTTCTCTCTATGAACTATTTCTTCTTTAAAGTACCATGGTAATACTAACATGCAACTAGGATTTAAACCTCTTGCATTGTCTTCTGATATAAGGTCAATATCACTACCAAGTGTTTTAAGACCGACTTTGATATCTTGCCTTTCACTTATAGCGGGAATTATATTCTTATCAATTTCAAAAAACTGTAACAACACATTGCCTTTCGTAGATGCACCCAATCCCAGAACCCTGTTACCATTTTTTATTTCAGTTTTCAAATAATTTTTAACTTTTTTAGCAAGAGATTTCATTTTAATAAAAAAATCTTTATATACATCTGGCCCATACAAGCCTAACTCTTCCTCTTCATTTAATATGCTTATTAATTCCGCACTTTCTTCTTTATTCGCTTCTTTGTGAGCTATGTAAACCAACGCACTACCACCATTTACCATATTTAACTCCGCATGGTAAAGATGTAACCCATGTAATTCCATTAAATATCTAAGTGTTTTAAGGGTGTAATATTCAAGGTGTTCATGACAAATATCATAAAAATTCATATTTTTAATCATGAGTAATGCATGGCTAAGTTGAATACTCCAAACTCCTTCGCTATGTAGATTTTCTTTAATTGCTTTAACAAAAGAATGTGGATCATCAAGGTCATAAAACATTGCACAAGATGTAAAGTTTTTAACTTTATTACCATTTAAAGAGGCTATAAAATTAATTGAAGGGAAGAAATCATTAACTATTTCTATAGAGCTATCAACATGTGACCAGTCAATATTGCTAGCTGGCTCCACACCTATTCTTTTGGCTGTTTTAGGAAAATATTGAACCATAGTGCAGTCATTTGCCCCAATATCAACAACAATATCCTTATCATTAAGTGGTGCGTGTATTTGGATTTTCTCCACCACTTTTTTTAGGTCATTTTTCATCATATCATTTGTTGATGATCGATAAAAATAGTCTGTATATAATAATTCTGGATTAGTTGTCTCCTTAAGTTGAACCAATGAACAGTCTTTATTTGAACAAATAACCATTGACATAGGTATTTTTATATTTGCCAACTTATTGTTTTTATTTGATTTAACAAAAGTTGCAGATATAAATTGAGGATCTAGAGATAATATCTCCTCTAACTCATTGCATCCACATATTCTACATTTAGTTATTTCTTTGTAATTTTCCAAATTTTCAACCCTCGTTATAAATTTTTCCTTGTAAAAAACAACTGTAAGTCTTTTGTATACCTTCTCTTAAGGTTACTGCCGGACTCCAGCCCCATGTAGTTTGTTTCTCTATAGAAACCAACTTTTGACTCATACCAACAGGCTTGTTAAGATTGTAAACAAAACTACCTTTATAGCACATTAAATCTGCAACAATAGAATAATACTCATCTATTGTATGATCGACCCCTGTTCCAATATTTAATAATAGCGGCATGCTATTAAAGTTATCTAATGCATATAGAATTGCATCAGAAAAATCGCCTGCATACATAAATTCTCTTCTAGCTGAGCCATCACCCCAAATTTCACATTCTGTCTTACCTTCTTCAATAATATGATGCAACTTATTAATAATTGCTGGAATTAAATGTGCCCTATATGTATCAAACTTATCAAAGCATCCATATAAATTACATGGAATTATTGTCTTATATTGAAATTTAT
>Ga0115000_10001228_pt1 | contig 22919 bp, 21 predicted proteins | sample ArcticOcean_MG_C_6_FD_89690 | JGI IMG/M metagenome (GOLD analysis project Ga0115000, IMG submission 89690) | Marine microbial communities from western Arctic Ocean - ArcticOcean_MG_CB8_128 | ecosystem: Environmental > Aquatic > Marine > Oceanic | place: Arctic Ocean: Canada Basin | collected... | reverse complement strand
TTGAATGTTTCGTAGTAACCTGTGTCGAGGCACGGTCGTTTGGTACCGAAGGGATAGTCGTCTGGACAGAGAAGCTCCGCAAGTTCCGGATCATTGACGGTCGCGCGGACCTTCTCACGGACAAATTCTGCCGCAGTGTCGTTTGCTTCTTTGTCGAACAACAGATCTGCATAAGCGCCGAGTACACCTACCAAGCTCCCGGTATCCCAGCCTGCTTGGTACTTGGCATTACGTTCGGACTGTTTTGCCTCGAGAGCGCATTCTTCAGTCACCTCGACCGGTACGCCGAAGAATGACTCCTTGGCCTCCTGCCGGTAGCTCGGGTAGCGCTTCTTAAGATCGGTGATGAACGCTACCTCTGTAGGACAGTTGCCAGCTGGGAGACTGAAATTCGGCGTGCGCTGGAACACCGTGAGGTGTGCTGCCTGTTCAGCAATAATTGGGATCGACTGGATCGCCGACGAACCTGTGCCGATGATTCCGACGGTCTTTCCGGTGAAGTCGACGCCCTCATGTGGCCACTTGCTCGTCATGTAGGTCTCTCCGGCGAACGTCTCGCAGCCGGGCAGATCGGGTTCTTTGGCCGCCGACAACGTTCCGGTCGCCATGACAACGTGCTGTGCCGAGATGACCTCGCCTTGGTCAGTGAGCACGCTCCAACGGTTCGCGTCGTCGTCGAAAGCTGCCGAGGCGATTCGGGTCTCGAACTGCATGTCTGGCCACAGCTCATAACGGTCGGCCACATGATTCGCATACCGCAAGATCTCAGGTTGGGTGGCGTACTTCTCAGACCACTCCCACTCTTGCTGGAGTTCGTCGTCGAACGAAAACGAATAGTCGTGACTCATCACGTCGCATCGAGCTCCTGGGTAACGGTTCCAATACCAGGTTCCGCCCACACCTTTCGCTGCGTCGAAGACCCGAGCCGTCATGCCCAGGCCACGCATCTTGTGCAGCATGTACATGCCAGCAAACCCAGCCCCCACGATCACAGCGTCATAGGTCGCTGTCGCTCTATTGGCGTTTGTTGTTACTTCATTGCTCATCTGTTTCCCCAGTTGGTTATTAGTTCAATTTTGAATGTGGTCAGCAGCCTGTGATTAGGAAATTCCAAAAGCGCTTTTGAGGTCGGCCGCGGCCATATCGATGGCTTTGCCTGCCGCCTCGAACACCAACAGCATGGGAAAGAACCCGTGAATTTGGCCATCGAAGCGTGTGTGTCGGACATCGACCCCGGCGTCGGTCAATTTGGCTGCGTACGCTTCGCCCTCGTCGCAGAGCGGATCGAACTCAGCGGTAAAGACGGTGGCAGACGGAAGATTCGAAACATCATCAGCGCGAAGCGGACTTACATAGGCATTCTCGCCATCGGCGTCTGAGCCCAAGTAGTGGTCCCAGAACCACTTCATCATGTCTGTGGTCAACAGATAGTTCTCGCCGTTACGGGTATAGGAGTCGGTGTCATAGCCGTGATTCGCCACCGGATAGACAAGCAGCTGCATCGCAAGAGCAGGACCACCCTCATCGCGAGCTCGCAACGACACCGCAGCAGCCAAATTGCCGCCGGCGCTGTCACCACCGACCGCCACACGGGTGCCGTCAACACCAATCTCGTCGCCATGTTCCACGACCCACTTTGTAGCCTCGAAACAGTCATCGAAAGGCTGGGGGTATTTGTGCTCAGGCGACAACCGATAGTCGACCGACACAACAACACACCCCGTTCGGGCCGACAAGTTGCGGCAAGCGGCGTTGACCATCTCTAGATCGCCAATAACCCAACCGCCACCATGGAAATAGACAAGACATGGGAAAGGTCCATCACCGTCAGGCGTATAGACCCGAATCGGAATAGCGCCGCCCGAGCCGGGGATGGTCCGATCCGACTGATCGGCCACATCATCGCCAGGGCCTCCAAGCTCGGCGAACCCTTGCGCTGCTTCGCGAGACTCTTCGGGTGACAGCTCATTCAGAGCCGGTCCTCCCGCTTCTTCCATTTGTTGCAACAGTGCCACCGCTGCTGGATCTAGTGCCATCGTCTGTCTACCTCCATAGTTGTCAGTTGCTCAGGTGCCCCACGAGGCGGCGTGCCCCCGGTTTCAAACCTAGAACAGGCGTTTGCACCGCTCCACACGCACCGCTTCGTCGCGGGTTTAGCTCCCTGGCCCATCCCCCCGGATCAGCCCACTACATCATAGATCCAGCCACGTTCAAATGTCCAGCCGGAGTTCAAAAAGCGGCTGCTCTCAACCCTAAAAGCAACCTCCCGCGCATACCAACTAAAGATGTCAGGTATCTGAATAAAAGATGTCGGCGCGTTTTTTGTGTTAGGACTTTTAGAGATCGCGTTGGCCACCCGGCCGGGCGTGTCCATCACGGGCAGACAAACTTCAGGGGGAAAAATGTTCAAGGCAGGTTCGATCACACCGTCTTATCCAAGGCTAGGACTGAGCAAAATGCTGGCTCTATTACTCGCAATCGCACTGATCGCTGCGGCGTGCGGAGGTTCAGGCGACGACAGCAGCGCGGCCGACAGCAGTGCTGCTGACACAAGCGGTGAACCGATCCTCGTTATGGTCGAGGCACCGGTCGACAGCCAGGTGCTGCCGTTCCCGAACATTCCCGAAACAGCCCGACTCTACGCCGAGTGGATCAATGCCCAGGGTGGCATCAAGGGCCGGCCGCTCCAAATCCTGGTCTGTGATGACAAGGCTGACGCTGGCGAAGCAGCCGCCTGTGCACGAACCGCCGTCGCCGAGAAGGTCGTCGCCAACGTCGGTGGATTCACGCTCGACGTAGGCCAGGGCATCGAGATCTACGAAGAGAACGACGTGGCGTGGTTCGGAGAATGTTGCCCGATTCGTGACCAAGAGTTCAATAGCCCCAACTCATTTCCGCTCGGGTTCGTTAATGCATTCCCAACCGCTGCAGCGATCCGGATGGTCGAAGACGGCTGTACCGACATCGTCGGTATCTTCGGTGACGACGCATCAAACGTGCCGCAGATCGCAGCGTGGGAGAACGGATTCAGGTCAATCGGTTCAGATCCAGCGATCGCACGAAACGTCTTGATTCCGCTCACACCCGGCGATTACAGCGCTCAGGCCGCTCAGGTAGGCGAAGCTGATTGTGTATTCGGTCAAGTTGGTCAGGCTAACTGGCCGTCGATCCTGACATCCTTCGAAGGTGTCGGCATCCAGCCCCGTCTCTATGGACCGCAGGGCAACCTCGATGAAACCATCGTTGCCCAGTTCCCTGAAGCTACCGAAGGGGCGCTGGTCATCGGCGTCTATCCGAACCTCACCTCGCCAGTCTGGGACGATTTCCGATACGCCATCGAGACGTACGATGCCGATCCTGACCTCAACTACAACAGCTTGGCTGGTCTTGGAACCTGGACTGCCTTTACCGCATTCACCTTGGTTGTCGAGGCGATGGAAGGTGAAATCAACAACGCCACCTTCCTCAAGGCCGCGTCGCAGACGACCAGCCTTGACACGAGCGGCATGATCGGTGTTGTGGACTTCACCACGGAATATGAGGGTGGGGGTGGCGCCATCCGCCGCATCTTTAACCGCTCAGTCTTCTACGACGTCGTGACAGACGGAGTGCTGGTGCCTGTCGATGGCGTGGCCTACGACATGAGCGATGCCTACGACGGCATCGGCAAATAGGACGACCTGAATCGGGACGTCGGCACCCGCCGGCGTCCCTACAGGCGGTCGCCACGGGGCACCGATCTAGTGGGGAGAGTTATCAGTGCAAGAAATACTCCGTTTCGCAATGTTGGGGCTCGGTCTCGGCGCTCTTTACTCGCTCGCGTCGCAAGGTCTCATGGTGATCTACCGTGGATCGGGCGTACTGAACTTTGCGCATGGTGCAATCGGCATGGTCGGCGCCTACATCCACTGGGAGGTGAAGATCCAACACGGCAACCCGGCCTGGGTCGCGTGGATCGCGGCCGTGACCGGATGCGCTATCATCGGGGCGCTCGCCCATTTGTTGGTCATGCGTCAGCTCAAGCGAGCAGCTCCGTTAGCTCGCATCGTAGCGACCCTCGGTCTGCTCGTTATCCTACAATCGGCCGCTGTTATCAGGTACGGGGCACGAGGCGAGCCAGTAAAGTCAGAACTGCCGCGCGACATCGTGCATCCCTTCGGCGGCGGGGCCGTTTCGATCGACCGCTTCCTCTTGCTCGGGATCGCGACAGCGATGAGTGTGTTGCTGTGGGCCCTCTACCGGTATACCAAGTTTGGTCTAGCCACCACCGCCGTGGCCGAGAATCAGCGAGCCGCATCGAGCCTGGGCCTCTCACCTGACTTCATCGCCTCGGCAAATTGGGCGTTGGGTTCGGCCTTGGCTGGTATGGCGGCCATCCTCATCTCCCCGCTGATCCAGTTGCAGGTTTCTGTCTTAACCAACGTTGTCTTGGCCGCCATGGCCGCCGCTCTCGTCGCTAGCTTTCGATCATTTCCCATCGCACTTCTTGCTGGAGTGGCTATCGGGATTGGCCAGAGCGAGCTAACTCGTTACGTCTCAAACCCTGGATGGGCGACCTCGCTCCCCTTCCTGGTGATCATCGGGTGGATGGTGCTGCGGGGTCAGGCGTTACCGCTCCGGGACTTCTTTCTTCAACGCCTGCCGGCGGTGGGATCGGGCAAGGTGCACCCCGGTACACTCGCCGGCGCCTTTGTGCTGACATCCATATTGATTCTGTCGGTTCCAGCCAAGTGGCAGGACGGCTTCGTAGTCACTTTTTCGATGGGGCTCGTGTTGCTATCCGTCGTTGTTGTTACCGGCTATGCCGGGCAGCTATCACTGGCTCAGTTCGCCCTCGCCGGATTCGGCGCACTGATAGCGGGCCGCCTGGTCGACGCAGCGGGTTGGCCGTTTCCTGCAGCGCTTCTAGCCGCAGTCGTGGCCACGGTTCCGTTAGGAGCGCTGTTCGCGCTTCCGGCGGTCCGGGCCAGGGGCATCAACCTTGCAATCGTCACGCTGGGTCTTGGTACCGCACTGGAGTTCCTAGTGTTCAACAACGCCAGACTCGTGGGCGGGTTCCGGGGAACTGTTGTCGGCAAGCCAAACCTATTCGGCTGGGAGTTCAATGCCATCGTTTTTCCAGGCCGTTACGCCATTGTTTCAATGGGATTCTTCACGCTCGTAGCGCTGATGGTGGCCAGCGTTCGACGCGGGCGATCGGGACGACGGTTGTTAGCTGTACGCACCAATGAACGAGCGGCCGCCGCCCTCGGCATCAGTGTCATCGAGGCCAAAGTATATGCCTTTGCGTTGTCGGCCGGAATCGCCGCCATCGGCGGCACGTTAATGGCCTTCCGCAAAGACGTCATCATTTACAAGTCTGAGTTTCTGAGCTTCAATTCGATCCTCGTCGTGGCCTGGTCCTTCATCGGCGGCATCGGTTATCTATTCGGACCTCTCACAGGTGCGACCCTGGCATCTGGCGCGCTTGGCGCACAAATTTCTAACGCTCTCTTCTCCGGAATTACCAAGTGGATCCAACTCATAGGTGGGGTCATACTCGTTTTGTTGGTGATCTTGAACCAAGATGGCCTGGCCAGAGAGCAAATCAAACAAATTCAATTCTTCGGCGCGAAAGTACGACGCTTTATTCCTCGTTTGCCTAAAGCCAAACCCGACAGTTTTGTGCTCCCGGCTTCGACGCCACCAGAGAAACGCGAAAAGATCCAACCGAAAACACTCGAGGTACGAGGGCTAACCGTGAAATACGGCGCCGTCATCGCGGTGGACGATCTCTCGCTCACCGTCCAGCCCGGCCAGATTGTTGGTCTTATCGGCCCAAACGGAGCGGGCAAGACCTCGGCTATTGATGCCATCACTGGCTTCACGAAAATGGCTGCCGGCCGTGTCCATCTCGAAGGTGTCGATCTCTCTAGAACCTCTCCGATCAAACGGTCACGGGCCGGTCTGAGTCGATCGTTCCAAACACTCGAGTTGTTCGAGGACGCCTCGGTGCTCGACAACTTGAGAGCCGCTTCCGATCCTCGCGATCGATGGTCATATCTTACGGACCTCGTCAACCCCAAGGCGCCACCGTTGCCAGACCCAGTAGTTGATGCCATTCACGAATTTCAGTTGGAAGATGACCTGCTGCGAATTGTGCAGGACTTGCCCTATGGACAGCGTCGACTTCTCGCTATCGCCCGAGCCGTTGCAACCGAGCCCGGTGTCCTTCTCCTCGACGAACCGGCCGCAGGGTTAGGCGATCACGAAACCGCCGAACTGGCCCACCTTGTTCGGCGACTCGCCGACGACTGGGGTATCGCCGTACTTCTCGTCGAGCATGACATGAACTTCGTGATGAGCACGTGTGATCACATCGTCGTGCTCGACTTCGGTCGCCAAATCAGCGAGGGTTCGCCCGAAGAGGTCCGCAGCGACCCCAAGGTTATTGCCGCCTACCTCGGCGAACACGAAAAGGATGACGATGATCATGACGATGATCATGACGATGAGTCCGAGTTGAGATCGATCGCAGGGGGCCAGGAATGACGTCATCAGAGGTATCGGCAAACGGCCAGCAATCCGCTTCGACGCCGGCGATCGAGGCTCGCGCTGTGTCTGCCGGGTACGGGCCACAGGCGGTGATTCGTGACATCGATCTGACCGTGTATCCGGGCGAGGTCGTTGCCCTCCTCGGCGCTAACGGTGCGGGCAAGACCACGACGCTACTTACGTTGGCCGGCGAACTCGCTCCACTCAGCGGCAACGTGTTGATCGATGGAGAAGTCACCTCAGCGCCTCTGCATGTGCGGGCTCGAAACGGGCTGACGTTCGTTACCGAAGAGAAGTCGGTGTTCATGGGTATGTCGACCCGCGACAATCTGCGAGTCGGCGGGGTCGATGTCGACGTTGCCCTAGAACTATTCCCCGAACTGCGACAGCGAATCGGTATTCGAGGCGGATTGTTGTCTGGAGGCGAGCAACAGATGTTGACACTTGCCCGAGCCTTGAGTCGCATGCCTCGCGTTTTGTTGGCAGACGAACTCTCCATGGGCCTTGCGCCGATCATTGTTGAGCGCCTCCTCGAGGCAGTTCGAAGCGCTGCGAAAGACCGAGGCACAGCTGTGCTACTGGTCGAACAGCACGTTCGCAAAGCGTTGAAGTACGCCGACCGGGCCTATGTGATGCGCGGCGGCCAAATCGAAATCGAAGGAACAGCCAAGGAACTCGCCGCTCGAATCGACGAGATCGAGAGCAGCTATCTCACCGGTCCAGAGGAAACGGGCTAAAACAACCGGCGAATAGTGACATTGACACACCACGGGTGCGTATAGCGCACCCACGACAACAACCACAGGGGACAACATGGCACTCGATGTCGCAACAGCCGCACTGCTCGATCAGATGGCAGCGGCCGGCGGGAAAGCACTCCACGAAGGGTCCGTTGACGACGCCCGCGCTCTAAGCAACGCCTTCGCCGAGATGGCTGGTCCCGCGCCAGAAATGGCCAGTTCCACCGACCACGATGTCCCGGTAGCCGGAGGATCGATTCGGGTACGCGTTCTGGTGCCGACCCAACCAGTCCGAGGCGTCATCGTCTTCTACCACGGCGGAGGGTGGGTCATTGGCACTATCGACGAATGGGACACCCTGGCCCGCAAGCTGGCCGAACGCACTTCGTGCGCGATCGTGCTGCCTGACTACCGCCTGGCGCCCGAGCACCGTTACCCAGTCGCCGTCGATGACAGTTATGCGGCCCTTGAGTGGACCGCCGCCCATCTCGACGAAATCGGTGGCGGCACCGACGTCCCCCTCATGGTGGCCGGCGATAGTGCGGGCGGCAACCTCGCAGCGGTCATGGCACAACGCTCGAACGACCGCAACGGACCCAAGCTCGCGCTCCAGATACTCATCTACCCAGTCGCCGACGCTGACTTCGATCGCCCTTCGTTCACCGACCCCGAGAATCAGCTCATCTTGACCCGCGACGCCATGGTCTGGTTCTGGGATCACTACGCGCCCGACGCGAGTTCGCGAGCCGAATCAGATGCCTCGCCACTACGAGCTTCACGTCTCGAGGGCCTACCGCCGGCCGTTGTCCTGACCGCAGAACATGACGTGCTCCGCGACGAAGGCGAGGCGTATGCACAGAAGTTGCGCGATGCGGGCGTTGCCGTTGACTTCAAGCGCCACGCCGGCCAGACACACGGCTTTTTTACCTTGTTGATGTTGCCCGGCAGCGAGCATGGCTTTCAACAGGTCGTCAAGGCAGTACAGGCGTGCACGGTTCGATATTCAAAGGGCCAGCTCGCCGTTCCAAAACCGTAATTCGTAGGCCGTTCTGAGGAGAGCAGACATGCAGACAATCAATGAAGTACAAGAACTTGATGCCGTCGTAATCGGATCTGGGTTCGCAGGCTTGTATATGAACTACGCCCTGCGAGACCAGCTCGGAATGAGCACCCAAGTCTTCGAGGCAGGTACCGATGTTGGAGGCACATGGTTCTGGAACCGCTATCCCGGCGCCCGCTGCGATTCCCCGTCCTACATGTACTGCTTTTCGTTCGATAAAGACCTGATGCAGGAGTGGGACTGGAGCGGAAAGTACCCCGAACAACCCGAGATTCTTCGTTACCTCAACCATGTCGCAGACCGTTTCGACCTACGCAGCAACATCAAGTTCAGCACCCGAGTGACCGCCGCTCATTTCAATGAATCGACCGACCGGTGGGACGTTGAGACCGATCAGGGTGACAAGATCAGTGCCAAGTTCCTCGTCACCGCGATCGGTTGCCTGTCGTCAGGCCAAATCCCCGATATTGCCGGCCGAGACACTTTTGCCGGTGAGTCCTACCACACCGGTGCCTGGCCCCATGAGGGCGTCGATTTCGCGAACAAACGTGTTGGTGTCATCGGTACTGGTTCCAGCGGTGTGCAATCGATTCCAGTGATTGCTGGCCAGGCCGGCCACCTGCATGTATTCCAACGTACCCCGCAGTACACACTTCCTGCCCGGCACGGCAACGTCGACAAAGCGTTTCTTGACGACATCAAGCAAGATTACGACGCCATCTATGAGAAAGCTCGGCGTTCCTCTGGCGGGTTGCCAATCGACGCGATTGAGCGATCGGCGCTCGACGTAAGCGATGAAGAGCGGCTGCAGATCTACGAGGAGCTATGGGAAGAAGGCGGCTTCAAATTCCTGTTTGGCTCCTTCTTTGACATCGTCGTCGATCGGCGAGCCAACGACACCGCTTCCGAGTTCATTCGGGGGAAGATCCGCGAGATTGTCGAGGATCCCGATATCGCCGAGAAGCTTGTTCCGGTCGATCATCCGTTCACGTCCAAACGGCCGCTCATCGACACGGACTACTTCGATACCTACAACCGAGACAACGTGACTCTGGTCGACATCCGGCACTCGCCGATCCAGGAGATCACGCCAACCGGTATCCAGACTGAGGATACTGAGTACGAATTAGACATTATTGTCTTCGCAACCGGTTTCGATGCAATGACGGGCACCTTCAACAAGATCGATTTCCAGGGCCGAGGCGGCGAAAAGTTGAAGGACAAGTGGGAGGCCGGCCCCCAGACCTACCTGGGCGTCGCCACCGCTGGTTTCCCCAATATGTTTATGATCACGGGCCCCGGGTCGCCTTCGGTTCTCAGCAACATGCCGGTATCGATCGAACAGCATGTCGAGTGGATCTCAGGGGCGATCACCCATATGAACGCCCAAAATATAGCTGTCATCGAGGCCGACCGCGACGCCGAAGTCGAGTGGGGCGCCCATGTCAACGAAATCGCCGAACAGACGATGTTCATGCTTGCCGATTCGTGGTATCTCGGAGCCAACATTCCCGGCAAGCCTCGCGTGTTCACACCTTATGCCGCAGGCGTGGGCGTGTACCGCGAGAAATGCGACGAGGTAACGGCCGCCGGATACGAAGGCTTCAAGTTGCATTCGATTGAAACACTCACAGCAGACTGAAAGGTCCAGGACAAATGAAAACACGCGGAGCAGTACTCACTGAGTCACCAGGGACATGGAAGATCCTGGAGATTGACATGGACGAACCACGCCAGGGGGAGGTCGTCTTGAAGATGGCAGCCTCCGGCTTGTGTCACTCGGACGATCACAATTGCACAGGCGATATGACGCCAGGCCTGCTGCCGTTTGCAGGAGGCCATGAGGGCGCCGGGACCGTCGCCGCCATCGGACCCAATACTCCTGGTTGGGAAATTGGCGACCATGTCGTGCTTTCCTTTCTTCCCGGGTGCGGTCGTTGCCGTTGGTGCGCTTCTGGTCAACAAAATCTCTGTGACCTCGGGGCCAACGTACTGACTGGCTGTCGGACCGACGGCAGCTTCCGCATGCGTATCGATGGTGAGCCGATTGGGCAGGCGGCCGGAATTTCAACGTTCTGCGAACACACCGTCGTCGACGTTGCCTCGTGTGTGAAGATCGACAAAGACATCCCGCTCGACAAAGCAGCGCTGGTTGGCTGCGGCGTCGGTACCGGTTGGGGGTCCGCGGTCAACTCGGCAGAGACGAAGCCCGGCCACACCACTATTATTATGGGAATTGGTGGCATCGGCATCAACGCCGTACAGGGTGCCGCCCACGCTGGCGCCACCCATGTGATTGCCGTCGATCCCGTCGAGATGAAACGGGAAATGGCACAAAAGTTAGGCGCAACCCATTCCTTCGAAACGATGCAAGAGGCAGGCGATTTCGCTCGGTCAGTTACCGATGGGCAAGGCGCCGACGCTGCCATCGTGACCACCGGCGTCGTAAAGACCGAACACATCACCCAGGCATTCGAATCCGTCCGCAAAGCCGGCACCGTCGTCGTGACGGGTATCGGCGGCGACGACGCTCGAGTTGATCTTCCAGCATTCGAACTCACGCTCTACCAAAAGCGTATTCAGGGCGCTCTGTTCGGTGCATCCAGCCCGAGCCGTGACATCCCCTGGATGCTGCGAATGTATCAGTCGGGTCAGCTCAAGCTCGACGACTTGATCACCACCACCTACACACTCGACGAAATCAACCAGGGTTACGCCGACATGCACGCCGGCAAAAATATTCGCGGCGTCATCATTTACGACTGAACTATCGCAACGATCTGAAGGGATCAAAAATGAGTATTCACGTCACATTGGAGTTAACGGCGTCCGAGGGTAAGGCCGATGAGATGATCGCCGTGTTGAAGAAGCACCTTCCTGATACCCGCGCACGTAAAGGCAATGAGTTCGTAACCGTCCATCGTGACCATGACGCACCGAACAAGATCGTGCTAATCGAGCGATGGTCCAGTCGAGAAGACGACGATGCTTATCGGTCGTGGCGCGAAGGTGATGGTGCTATCACCGATATCGCCGGCCTCGTTGCCGGCACACCCGTCGTCCGCTATTTCGACGACATCGACGCCTGACGGGCGGGCCTCAGCCCATACCGTCGACAATCACCGCTCGACCATTGGTGGTGGCGCCAAGCCGGATGCCCACTACAGCTTGGCGCTCGTCAGACTCATACGCAGCTAGAGCGGCTTCTTTAGTGGGGTATTCGATCACAACGCTCTCGGCACCTCCATCTTCGACCTCGGTAGCGTCGTCAAGTTCCACGGCCGTCGCGGCCGCCTCGTCACTAGCCGCGTCTCCTTGACTCGAGTCCGCATCGGCGGCGGTTACAACCGCGTCGGGATTGCCATCGGAGCCGCACGCAGCGGCTATCACTGCTAGCGCAAGCATGACGGCGAGCAGGCGGGCACTACGGGTCGTGGATAGCAGACTCAGACCGGTCGTCAGCAATCTGTTAGCGCTTAGCGGCTTTCATGCCATTACACGCAGAACCCTGACCCTCAAATCGTTGAGAAGTCAGGGTTCTTGAGGCTCCGGGGGTGGGGCTCGAACCCACGACCTGCGGATTAACAGTTCCACGAGATCAATCCGGGCCTGTCCGGCCCTGTCCGGACTGGTGTCGATTAGTGGTGTGATACCAGCGATTTTGGCTCAACACTTTGAGCCCTGTCCGGGTGGGTCCGGGGCCGTCTGGCCCGGTTCGTTAGCATCCTGTTAGCACGAACGTTTGAGAGTCGGCAGCGGCCCCATATGTACGCAAAGCCGTCCAACGATCATCTAGGCGACTCACCAGTGCGTTGGATCGAAGAATAGTTGGATGCCGAAGTGGCCAGCGAACGCTTCCCCCGATTCAGGTTGTAATAAAAAGCGGTCGTGCCGCAGCGGCTGTTCCCGGTCGCTCGGGTGAAGTCCGGAGCCGAAGGATTCTCTACCTTTATTACGTCAGCACCCATGTCGGCAAGCAACTCTGAGGTGCATGGGTTACCGTTCCCCCGCAGGAAGCTTCGGTTATTCGACGAGGTTTGGTTATTCACTCACCCTTTGAGGCTCGCTAAAGTCGTGCGAGGTACAGCGATCAGTCCGCTAGAGGAAGCAAAATAACAGTAATGGAGTCCGAGCAGAGCCGGAGGGCACTTACAGGCTTTGCTGAGATCCACCGACAGCAAACCACTACCGTAATTTTGGATCCCACACCTTTCGCCGTCGTTACGATGAACGGCAGCGGTCGCATCGTCGGGTGGGATCTTGGCGCCGAAGAGCTGTTTGGCTGGTCCCATGCCGACGCTTTTGGGGAGGAGCTCGCTGAGCTGATCATTCCGAGGGAGCTACGCGAAGCTCACCGGGCTGGTCTGGCCCGGTATCTCGACACTGGAGAGGTCAACGCATCGAACACCCGACTCACGTTGCCAGCTCTGCGGGCGGACGGCAAGCGGTTCATGGCCGAGCTGCATATCTCGATATCGGAGAGCGACGAAGGTCCGTTGTTCACTGGTTTGCTACGTGAGATCACCAAACTCGGCGAAATCAGCTCCGAAATCCGCTCCGAAATCCGCTCCGAAATCGACCCTGTCTATGTCGCCGAGGGCCGACTCAAGCGACTCATGACGGTGGTCCGCAACATCCGGACTGGGCTTCTGGGTTACGAGGAGGGCTTCGAACCCGAGAGCGGCATCTTTGGAATAGTGCACGCCGATGATATTGCCAAAGCGCAGAAGGCGTTCGTCGAGATATCCGAAACCGATCGATTAGTCGAGCCAATCGATCTGCGATGTCGTGCCTTCGATGGGACTTGGCGTGTGATTGAGACCGTCGCCGAGAGAGTGACCAACCAACCGTCCGAGAGCGGGCTTGTTTTGGTCAATCGGGACGTCACCGAACAGCGAGCACGCGAAAGTGATCTGCGTCAGACCACATCGCGTCTATCTGCGCTGGTCATGTCGCTCGACGATGGAGTGTTCTTCGTTGATCAGGAAGAAAGAATAGCGGTTGCGAATGAAGCCTTTCTTTCGATTCTCGAGTACCGCGGCGACGTGGATGAGCTGGTTGGCAAACCGGCATCTGCCATCGGATCACTCATTGACGAACTACTTGCCGAGCCGGAATTGTTCAACGTGACCATCGCGGACCGGGTTGCAGACCGAATCCCAGTGTTCGGCGAAAGGGTTAGTTTCATTGATGGGCGCATGCTGGAGAGGGACTACATCCCGGTCGAGGTTGAAGACGAACTCTATGGCCACCTCTGGCTCTATCGAGATATCAGCTTTCAAATAACGCTCGAAAAAACCCGAAAGCACCTCTTGGAGGTAGAGCGCACACTTCGAGAGAAAGCCGAGGAACAGGCCCGTATGCTCCAAGAGGTAGCGGATCTCAGAACTGAGCTTGTCGCTATGGTGTCGCACGAGCTGCGAACGCCGCTGACATCGATCGTTAGCTTCGCCAACATCCTAATCAGCGACGATTACCCCGTCACAGAAGTTGAGCAGCAGGAGTTCATCGGTGTTATCGACCGCAACGCTAAGCGTCTGATTCGCCTGGTCGATGACTTGCTGTTCCTTGGGCAACTTGAGTCTGGTGTTACAACGATTGAGCCCATCACCTGTCAAGTTGCCGACATCGTTGAATGGGCGCTTGCTTCAGCAAATCAGGGGGCCGTGGACGCTGGTGTGAGGATAAAAAGTTCGGTCGAGCGAGGGCCAAACCTGTATGCAGACCAGGGTCGCATCGGCCAAGTGCTGGACAATCTGCTGTCCAACGCCGTCAAGTTCTCTGAGCCTGGAGGAAGCGTTGATCTCACTGTTCGACGCAATCCCACAGGCTGGGTGTTTGCCGTGAGGGACGACGGTATCGGCATTCCCGAACCTGAGCAGTCGCGTCTCTTTGAGTCGTTTTTTCGAGGTGCGGCAACCGCCCACTCCACGCCCGGCACCGGCCTCGGTCTGGCGATAGCGAAGGCGATCGTCGATTTGCACGGAGGTACGATCGGGGTAAAAAGTCAAGAGAGTGTGGGTTCATGCTTCGAGTTCACAATGCCTGATCAGGTACTATCGTGAACGACACCGGAACCGTGCTCATGATCGAGGATGAACCTGATGTCAGGTGGGCGCTATCCGTTTTACTCAAACGAGCCGGGCTCCAAGTCCTGGAGGCAGTCGATGGTCGTTCGGGTCTTCGACTGCTTAACGCAAGCCCCCCCGATTGTGTGATTGTCGACATTGGATTGCCTGATATCGACGGTTGGGAAGTGCTGCAGCGGATACGAGATGTCAGCGATGTTCCGGTCATGATGCTCACCGCTCGGCACCGTGAGGCCGAGAAAGTCAGAGGCTTGCAGTCTGGCGCCGACGACTACATGACCAAGCCCTTCGGGAACCAAGAGCTCGTGGCACGTGTCCAGGCGCTGCTGCGACGAGTCTGGTCTAAGGAGCCGGCCGAGGTATACGAGGATGGCTTACTCGTCGTCGATCCGGCGAGCCATAAAGTCGTCGTCGACGGGCACGACGTTCAGCTCACACCGCTTGAGTTCCGGGTGCTTCACGCGCTCATCAAATCCCAGCCTCAGGTACTAACACCGGTCCAGCTTCTCGACCTGGCCTGGAGTGATCCGACTGGAATCGGCCCGGATCGAGTCAAGTACGTGATTCATCGGCTTCGTCGTAAGATGGGCTTCGTAAACGCCGACGTATCTCCGATCGATGTCGTGCGAGGTGTTGGGTACCGGTACTCCCAGCCTGGGCGAATCCGACTGGCTTAGCTGCAACCAAGTTGCAACCGAGGACCTCACCTACATCCATATGCTTTGAGGTATGAAAGGCCTCAGAAAAAACAGCAGATGTGCCATATTCACACCTGCGCCGGAGGGGATTCGGCACGACAAATGGTGATCGTCGGTCTCGAAAGAATGGATTACCGGGGTTGTGACTCAGCCGGAATCAACTTCGTCACGCTAAGAAGACTGGTCGCCCGCTTCCGAGATGTCGGGGTCTACCTGTGCTCCGAGTCGTGCAGAGCGGGTGAGGTCGAGCACGACCCTCGCGACCTGGGCAAGACCGTCGCCGCCCAATGACTTCTTACACCGCAGCGCCCAATGATTCCGCGACCATCATCATCGTCGAGGATGATCCTGACGCTGCCCGATTCGTCCAACGAGCCCTCGATCTAGCCGGATTTGAGGTCGTTAGCTTTAGTCGGCCCGATGAGGCACTAGAAGCACTCAAACGCTTGCCCTGTTCCCTCTTGTTGTCCGATGTCCGGCTACCGGCAATGACCGGCCTTGATCTTCTCCAACGAGCTCGACGGTACGAGCCACAGCTTCCGGTCGTGCTGATGACGGCCTTTGCAACCCTCGAAGATGCCACCTTTGCGTTACGCAACGGGGCCGACGACTATCTACTGAAGCCGCTGAACACCAAAGTCCTGATCGACACAGTATCGAAGGTCTTAGCGAAGTGCCGGGCGGCACGAGATCGGGTGCTGGCGATCGGTGCTCATCCTGACGACGTCGAGATCGGTGTTGGTGCAACGCTCATCGATCATGTCGACCGCGGTGATCATGTCACGATTCTTACCTTGAGCCGGGGAGAGAGTGGCGGTGCGGTGGCTGATCGCACGGAAGAAGCCAAACGGGCAGCCGAGCTCCTAGGTGCCGCACTCATTCTCGGCGACCTACCCGACACACGCATCTCGACGAACGGACCGACGGTCGATCTCATCGAGGACGCTGTCCGTCGCTTGGCCCCGATGATCGTTTACACACACAGTTTGCACGACGTACATCAGGACCACCGGGCTGTTCACCAAGCCTCGTTGGTTGCCTGCCGAGCCGTGCCCCAGGTATTCAGCTACCAATCTCCCTCAGCAACCGTGGACTTTGCGCCGCGCCGTTTCGTACCGGTTGATGCGGCAATCGATCGCAAGCTCGCGGCGATAGCGGCCTATCGGAGCCAGAAAACGAAGTGCTCATACTTGGCCGACGACCTGCTCCGCGCCACCGCTCGCTACTGGGGACGATTTGTGGAATCCGATCACGCTGAACCGTTAGAAATCGTTCGACAGCAAGTCATGACACGTTCCAATTCAGAATCAACCCAACGAACCATTGATTTAAGGGAGGTCGCCGGCGATGTCCTCTCATCTTCATAACCCCCGAGTACTCGTGACGGGCGCAGGCGGCCCAGCTGGCGTCTCCGTCATCCGCTCCCTCAACGCCGAGGCCTGCGTGTTCGCGATCGATATCGACCCGTGCGCGGTTGGGCTCTACCTCGTTGGAAGTGAGAGACGCGCGCTTGTTCCCAGGGGTGAAGATTTCGACTTCGTTGATCGAATAATCGATCTCTGCCGACGCTGGCAGATCGATGTTGTTGTCCCGACGGTGGATACTGAGCTCCTCCCGTTTGCAGATGGTCGGGAGCGTTTTAAAGAACTGGGTGTCGAGGTTATTGTCGCCTCGAAGCCTGCACTTTCGATATGTCTCGACAAATGGCTCCTGGCCTGCACGGTCGAGTTAACCGTTCGCTGTCCGGTCACCTATTTGATCGACGTCGAGTTCGATCCGTTGGTATTCCCGTCGTGGCCCTCTATTGCTAAACCGAGGCAGGGAAGCGGGTCCCGTGGCGTGCAGATGCTCGATGGACCTGAAGATCTCAGCCGGGTACCTCGGGATGGCTCATTCATCCTCCAGGAGTATTTACCGGGCGAAGAGCTGTCGGTCGACGTATACGTTGACCGCTCGGGCCAGCCGATCGGTGCAGTGCCTCGGACGCGCTTGAAAGTCGACTCGGGGGTCTCGGTCGCAGGCAGGACGGTGCGAGACGACGATGCGATACAACTTGCGCTGGACACTGTGGCGACCGTTGGCCTAACCGGTCCGGCCAATGTGCAGTGCCGCCGGGACTACGACGGGCGCCTTGCGCTCTTGGAGGTCAACCCCCGCTTCCCCGGCTCGCTCCCACTGACGATTGCTGCCGGATTCGACATCCCGAAACTGGCGCTCAGTGAATCACTGGGCTACTCGGTCGATCGCCTAGTTAGCTTCGACGAGATCGGCATCGTTCGTCACTGGGAGGATGTGATCATCCACGCTGATGCAATCGCAGAGATGAGCGCTGCTGCCGAAGGACGGGTGGCATGAGCATCGATCTCATGGTGGACGCACACGTGCACTCGAACTTTTCGGATGGACGCGATCATCCGGCGACGAACGTGGCGATCGCTTTGGGGCGCGGTCTCAAAATGATCGGACTGGTCGACCATGTGCGCGCCGATACAACATGGCTCCCCGAGTTCAGTTCTACCGTGAGGCGCCTCAACCTTCGGTCACCAATCCAGGTTACCTGTGGGGTTGAGGCCAAGTTGCTCGATACCACTGGTCGACTCGATCTTCCTAGTTCGCTGCGAGAGATCGATTCGATCGTGGCTGCGGATCATCAAGTACCCATCGGGTCACAGACCTATGTGCCTGCGTCCGTCGCTCAGATGATCTCCGACAAACAGTTGAGGCCGGCAGACGTGATTGAGAACATTCTCGAGGCGACAGCAGCTGCCGCCGAACGGTATGACAATGTGTTGATTGCCCACCTGTTTTCGGTCCTGCCTAAGTGTGGGCTCACCGAGCTCATGGTCTCTGAAATACAGATCACAGCGCTTGGTCGCCGGCTCGCAAACGCAGGCGGACGCGTCGAGATTTCCGAGCGGTGGGCTTGTCCTTCAGCCCACACAGCGAAGCTGCTCTGGGCTGAAGGAGTAGAGCTTGTTGCTTCGACCGATAGTCACCGTGCCGATACGATCGGGCGCTACCGCCATGTAGCGGACGTCGCCGGGAGTCTCGCCCTCCTCTGATGTCGATGCTGCGAGAAGCTGTCGTTCTGGCCGACATGGTCGGCCGCTGGACCTTGGTGGTCTTGGTAATGCTGGGTGTAGTTCCTCTTGCCACGGCGTCGTATCAGTTCGCTATTATTGGCTTGCACGCGGTGCGCAACCACTACGGCAAGGTTGAGCCTCGGTTTCCGCGCGTTGCGATTTTGGTCCCTGCGTGGAACGAAGCAGCTGTCATCGGCACCTCGATCGATCGTCTCCTGCTGCTCGATTACCCTGCGGATCGGCTTCGTATTTATGTCGTCGACGATGCCAGCACTGACCAGACGCCGGATGTCGTCATCGCCAAAGGCCAGGAGAACCCCGGCCAGGTCGTGCACCTAAGGCGGAAGAAGGGAGGTGAGGGAAAGGCCCACACACTCAACCACGGGCTGAAGCAGATCCTTGCTAACGATTGGATGCAGGCGCTTCTCATCATGGACGCAGACGTCATCTATGAACCCGACTCGTTGCGAAAGATGACCAGGCACTTCGCTGACCCTGAGGTTGGAGCGGTCACAGCGTATATCAAGGAAGGAAGCAGGCCGGCGAACTGGATGAAGCGATTTATTGCCTACGAGTACATCACTGCCCAAGCGGCGGTTCGTCGAAGCCAGAACGTACTCGGAGCGATGGCCTGTCTCGCCGGCGGCGCCCAGCTACACACCCGCGCCAACCTCGAAAAGATCGGGGGTCAAATCGATACGAGTTCACTCGCCGAGGACACCTTCACCACATTCAAGACGCAGCTTGCGGGCAACAAGGTTGTGTTCGACGGTAATGCCACAGTCTGGGCCGAAGAACCGGCCGACATCGACGGCCTCTGGAAGCAGCGATTGCGGTGGGCGCGAGGCAACGTGCAGGTCTCGTTTCGCTACAAGAAGCTGTGGTTTCGCCCGAACCCTGGGCACCGGCTTGGTAGTTTCAGCTTTGGTCTTTCATGGTTCTGTTTGTTTCTGATGCCGATCTTCATGATTCTTGCCTCGGCCAGCCTCACCGCCCTGTTCTTCATCGATTTCCCGCTCTCTTGGGTGGTGTTCAAGTTGCTTTGGATCGTGAACGCTATTTGTTACCTCTTTATTACCACTTACACGCTGATGATCGACCCCGATACCGGACGAAGAACTTGGCGTGAGGCTGTGTGCTTTCCCGGTCTGATCTCGCTTGCGATGATTGTCTATGCCTGGTTCCCGAAGCCGTTCAGCTGGGCCATGCTCGGGACGATGGAGCTGATGCACATTCCGATCACAGGCCCGGTTCTACGATCGGTGATCCTGTTCGCCTACGTCTGGCTGGCCGGATCGATGCTCGGCGCCTGGGCGGCAAAGTTGACCGAATCTCGCCGACGGCTGAAGTGGCTCAGCCCAATTCTCGTCTATATCTGCGGGTATGGACCGTTGCTGTGCGCCGTCACGTTCACCTCGTACATCAAGGAAGCACGAGGCGCTGAGATGTTATGGGACAAAACCGAGAAGACTGGCCAGGTCTCGATGCCATGACGTCTGACTTTGACATCAGACTCGCCGATGGACGGACCGCACGAGAGGCCCACGAGGAAGAGGTGGCCGCTGATCAACGCGTCGAATGGGGTCTGTTAGTCAAAGAAGTCATCGCGCTTTGCATCGTTATCGCGTTACTTGTTGCCCGACAAATGTGGTTTGTCTGAACACGAACGAACCGGTAGCCATCTTTCACCGAAGGTGCCAAGCAGTTCTATGACTGGCACATCGCCACCGCTCCGGGTTTGGCGATCAGCAGGTCGAGGGGCAGAGAAACGAGCGGTGTTTAGGCCCGACCCCGGGATATGTCGAGCTCCACTCCTATGGGCCTCTGGCCCCTTGTGGCGGCAATGAAAGCCGCCTTCATGGTCCCTTGACCCCGTGTCCCTCTTCTATCCATTCTACTAGCGCTGTCAAGCTGGAATCAAGGCCAATTCCTTATGGGTATCGGGATTGGCTGCTCGTAATTATTGCATTACCAATGACAGTGTCGAGCTAACGCTCTCCACTGGGAAACTAGCCATAGGCGTTAGCTCGTGAAGATGGGCAAAGCTCGTGGGCAGCGAAACGTTCCATCCGCCGATCCCGAACTCCAGGCACCCGCGACGGTTGTTTGGGGCCGGCGACCCTGCTCAACAACAAGACCGATCTGCCTGGATGTGCGCGCCCCGTGAATGCGTTGGCGGTGCGGTCGAGCCCGGCTGAGCCATGTCGGTGCGCCCGTGATGCGGCGCGGCGGAGTGCTGCTGTGATATGCAGTGCTGAAACACGAAGCGCTGTTGAAGGGAATGCATGTGATGGTTGACGCCGAGCTGTTGCGAGCCGAGGTACGCCAGAAGTACAAGGAGGTAGCGGCCGATCCGGGCGGCACCTTCCACTTCCACACAGGACGGCCGCTCGCAAAACGGTTGGGCTATGCGGACGACCTTGTTGGTGCTCTGCCCGACGTTGCGGTCGAATCCTTCGCCGGAGTAGCGAACCCTTTCTCGATCCACGACCTTGCGCCAGGCGAACGCGTGGTCGACATTGGTTCGGGAGCTGGCTTCGACAGCTTCATTGCGGCCGCGCTCGTCGGCGAGACCGGAGCAGTGACCGGCGTTGACATGACCACTGAGATGCTCGACAAGTCGCGAGCGACATCAACCCAGCTCGGCCTGGCTCACGTCGAGTTCCGGGAGGGGTTGGCCGAGGCGCTCCCCGTCGCCGATGGTTCGGCCGATGTGGTGATCTCCAACGGGGTGTTCAACCTTTGTGCCGACAAGCGGGCCGTGTTCGACGAGGTCTTTCGAGTGCTTCGCCCGGGCGGTCGGCTGCAGTTCGCCGACATAGCGAACGGTAATGATGTGCCCGAAGAGGCCGTGCGCGACATCGACTTGTGGACGGCTTGAATCGCCGGTGGCCTGCCGTGTGCAGGCTGGACTGAAATGATGCGCAACACGGGCTTCGTCGACACCGAGGTTGGACCTGCGGTCGATGTGTTCGCTGGTGCAGGAGGCGAGGACAACGCCCGCGCATTCGCCGTATTCGGCTACGCCTTCATCGGACACAAACCCCTTTAGCCGATCTCCAGCGACGGAATAGGTGAGCCGAGATTCGAACAATTGGGGTCCACCATTCGCCCTTGTTGTAGCGGTGCTGCTGTTGGCTGTCATGGCCTGCAGCGGCACCGAAAACATGGCAGATGACGCATCTGCGCAGTTGCCCAAGCCGACGTCACCATCAGAGCCCAGCGCGGTTGATGCACAAGCGCTAGCTGGGCCTGATCCGGCTATGTCCTCGCCTCTACTTTGGTACTCGCTGCGAGCCGAATATGAAGCGGACAACCGACTCGACGAATACGAGCGAATGCGCGACCTCGGTGGACCAGAAACTGAGGGGGAAAACTGCGGCGGGGTCTCATGCAATGCGCGTGGTCGACTGACAATCGACCACGAAGCGGGGTGTGTGTTTCTCGACGACGAGCTGACAGGGGCTGCGCGCGCTCTGGCCTGGGATAGCGAGACAACCTCGTGGCTCGAGACAGGCGGGGGCGTGATCATCGTCACCGACGGCTTCGAGCCTTACGCATCGATACAGGACGGATCGCGGGTCACCGTCGTCGGAACGCCACTCGAACTGTCTTCGCCGTTCCTGACGCCTCAGCAGACGGATCTATGTGCACCGACTCTGTGGCTAGTCAACTTCGTTGTGCTCTTGGACCCAATGCCCACTGCATCAGACGAATCCGAACCCACGCCAACACCGCCGTGAACCACCACACAACGGCACAACGAGACACCGGCCATTCAGGATTCTGCACCGATCCTCGTCACACCCGCAAGACGCCAATACCCCGCACTGCAAAGTAACGGTATCGAGCGAGGCATCATCCCTCAGATGACCGAGATGCTCACCGGCCTTAACAGCGGGGTCACGCCGTCGAGCGACGCCGTGAAGTCCTGGATACAAGCAGCGACGAAACGAGGCCTTCTTGGCCCAGGCCAACGAGGTAGGGCTGGAAGAGAAGAAGGCGCTCGATTCCAAGAGGAATTTCACCGGATATTCCCCGACGGCTTCAACCCTGAGGAGGCAAAATGAGTAAAGGACATGTCAACAGGCGCAGCGCTGGATGGGTATACGTCATCGACCTACCCGGGTCTCAAGCTCAACGATGCGAGGGCTGTACCAAACGGACATTGGTTGAGCAGGGTCGTTCTGTCGATCTGTGCGGCTGCGGTGGATCCCTCGGAGCACCACGGCCTGAGTGCCGCCAGATTTCACGGTCAGGGTTCCGCACGAGAAAGGACGCAGAGTTCGCCCTCCGAGCGTTCCAAGCCGACCTCGACAAAGGAGCCAACCCGCTACCGGCGACGACCACCGTGAGCGAGTGGGCCACTCAATGACTTGCATCTGAACGAGTCAAAACCCTGCGCTACTCCACAGTGCGCCGCTACGAACAACTCATGCGGGACTGGATCATCCCTGAACTGGGAACAATTGAGGCACGCCAAGTCCGTGCACGTCACGTCCGACTGCTGCTTGAAAGTGCTGGGACTCAGATGTCGCCAAGGTCGGTGATTCAACTCCGGGCGGTGCTGTCTTCGATGATGACATCAGCGTTAGAAGCTGAATTGATTGACGCACACCCTGTCTCAGGTGTGCGGGGACCCAAAGTCGACCGCCCCGACCTCGCAGTTCCAACCGCAGAAGACCTTGGCCGACTCATGACCGCTGCGAACCCCA
>Ga0115000_10001226_pt1 | contig 22926 bp, 21 predicted proteins | sample ArcticOcean_MG_C_6_FD_89690 | JGI IMG/M metagenome (GOLD analysis project Ga0115000, IMG submission 89690) | Marine microbial communities from western Arctic Ocean - ArcticOcean_MG_CB8_128 | ecosystem: Environmental > Aquatic > Marine > Oceanic | place: Arctic Ocean: Canada Basin | collected... | reverse complement strand
AATGAAAAAAAAACTTCATAGAAGAGATAAAAAACTAATATGCTGAAAAAAAAAGATGATATTTCAGGATTTAAATTATTTGTTTTAATCAGATTTAAAGCTGTAAGACCACCAAAAAAATAAGCTCCGCTATCTCCAAGAAACATTTTTGATTTTGGAAAATTGAATAATAAAAAAGAAACCAATATGATAATTTCTCCACTAATTATAATGTTAATTGGAGATTGTCCGCTTGAAGAGTTTATAAAAAGCAAGACCCCATTTATTATAATTAAATGAATACAAAGCAATCCATTAAATCCATCAATTAAATTAGCTCCATTAATTAAAAATAAAAAACATAATAATAAAAAAAGAGTATTAAAAAAGCTTATTTGAAGCCAAGTATTTAAAAAACTTATGTCAATTCTCTCAATGTTAATTTGAAAAAAAATTAAAAAAAGAGAAATGGTTATAATCATAAAAATTAATCTAATTGTTGGATTGAAATTTATTTTTATATCTTCTAAGAATCCTATCAAAAATAAAAAGAAGCCCAGTATCAAGTAATCAGCCAACAGTTCTTTAAAAAGTAAATTATAAAAAATTATAAACAACCCAAAAGTAACTATGCCTAATAACCCTCCTGCCCTTGGTACTGCTATCTTGTGAAATGATTGTGGTTTTTTAAAATCTTTATCTAAAAGAATGCCTCTGTAAATTTTACCTGAAAATTTTTGAATCAACAATGTTGCAAAAAAACATAGCAATGCAAAAATTGATAAAAAACTTAACACTATAGATTCGATTTTCATTTATTTCTAATTTTTGTTATTTTTTTTAAATATATAAATTCCAAGAAGTATTACAACCAATGAAAGCAAAACTTTCCAAGTTATGACCTCATCCATTAAAAAATATCCAAAAATTATTCCAAATATTGGGATCAAATAGGCTACTTGTGTTTGAAACACTAAGCCATTAACAGTTAAAATTCTAAATCTAATCATCCAAGCTAATCCTGTTGCAACCACCCCTAGATATAAGAGGGATAAAGTTGACGCTAAAGTTGGGCTAGAATTCCAAGGTGTTTCGAGCATCAAAGATAGTGGTAATAAAAAAATTACTGACCATAAGGTAGTGGATGTTGTAACATTTTCGTTAACACTGTTTTTTAATTTAATAGTAAGAAGTCCACCGATACAGTAAAAAGTTGAACCAAGTATTGTGATAAGAGCATAAAAATAGTTATCACTGTTTATAATAACTTTGTCAAAAAACAATATAACAATTCCACTGAACCCTATTAAAACACCTAAAGATTTTAGATATGATAATTTTTCATTTTCTGTGAAAAAATGAGCAAGTATCGATCCGCTTAACGGAGTTGTGCTCATTAAAATAGCAGCAAGGTAGCTATTGATTTTTGCCGTTCCTATAGCTATCAAAACAAACGGGATAGCTATATTGCACAATCCTATTAAGGCATAACTATGCCAATTTTTACTAAAAGCCTCTATTTTGATATTCTTAAATCTACATAATAAAAATAAAGGAATACTTGCAAAAATAACCCTTACAAGTGCTAAAGTAAAAGGCTCATATGAATAAGTTGCAATTTTTATATTAAAAAAAGCCGAACCCCAAATAATCGAGAGTAAAAGTAAAAGAGAGAGATCTTTTGTGTTTGCTTCTCTCATTTCAAGCCTGGATTGTATTATGTTTAAGGTGCATAGCTGTCATTACTATATATTATTATATTGAAAAACTTTACTCAGTTATGTTGAATACATCTTTTAATAAAAAATACAAATTAAACTTACTAAAGGAATTTAAATATGAGCACGAAAGACATCTTAAAATTAATAAAAGATAAAGAAATAGAATTTGTTGATCTAAGGTTTACTGATCCAAAAGGAAAGCTTCAACATTTAACTATGGACTCTACTATTGTAGATGAAGATATGTTTGAACAAGGTGTTTTTTTCGACGGCTCTTCTATAGCGGGGTGGAAGGCAATTAATGAATCTGATATGATTTTAAAACCAGACACCTCTAGAACTATAATTGATCCCTTTAATTCTCATACTACATTAAATATTTTTTGTGACATTTTAGATGCTGTCAAAAAAGATCCTTATGAAAGAGATCCTAGAGGTACTGCAAAAAAAGCAGAGGCATATTTGAAACAAACAGGAATTGGAGATAAAGCATATTTTGGTCCTGAGCCAGAATTTTTTGTTTTCGACGATGTGAGATTTAAAAATGATATGAATGAAACAAGTTTTATGATTGATAGCTCAGAAGGACCATATAATACTGGAAAAAAATATGAAAACGGAAATATGGCTCATAGACCTGGAATTAAAGGTGGTTATTTTCCAGTTCCTCCCGTTGATAGCGCACAAGATATGCGTGGTGAATATTTAAAAGCTTTAAAAGACATGGGTGTTAAGGTTGAAAAGCATCACCACGAAGTTGCTCCAAGCCAACATGAGCTAGGGATGTATTTTGGAACACTTACTGAAATGGCTGATAATGTTCAGCTTTACAAGTATGCAGTGCACATGGTCACACATTCTTTTGGAAAGACTGCAACATTTATGCCAAAACCAGTTAAAGGCGATAATGGTTCTGGAATGCATTGTCATCAATCAATATGGAAAGGATCAACTCCAACTTTTATGGGTAAAGAGTATGCTGGGTTATCTAAAATTGCATTATATTATATTGGCGGTATATTAAAACACGCAAAAGCAATTAATGCTTTTGCAAATGCAACAACTAATAGTTACAAAAGACTTATTCCAGGATTTGAAGCGCCGGTTATCCTCGCTTACTCAGCAAGGAATAGATCTGCTTCATGTAGAATACCAATAATAAACAATCCTAAAGCAGCAAGAATGGAAATAAGATTTCCAGATGCAGCTGGAAATCCATATTTAACATTTGCTTCGATGTTAATGGCTGGAATAGATGGAATAAAAAATAAGATAGATCCAGGTAAAGCTTTTGATAAAGATTTATATTCTTTATCTGAAACGGAAGTAAAACAACTTCCCACTGTATGTGGTTCATTAAGAGAAGCTATGGAATCTTTAGATAAAGATCGAAAATTTTTAACGGAAGGCAGTGTTTTTACTGATGATCAAATTGATGCTTACATAGATTTAAAATTCCAAGAAATATATAAATTTGAACATACGCCTCACCCAATAGAGTTTGAAATGTATTATAGTGGATAGCAACTAACTATTATTATTGATTAATTTTATAAAAATAAAGATTTAGTTAGACTTTAAATGATTCACCACAACCGCATCGTTCTGTTTCGTTTGGATTTTTAAATATAAATTGTGATGAAAATTTTTCTTTTTTATAATCCATCTCTGTCCCTAACAGATACATGATAGCCTTTGGATCGATTAAAACTTTTACACCCTTGTGATCAATAACTTCCTCGTTTGGCTTAATATCCTTGGCATATTCCATGACATAAGACATTCCTGCACATCCACCTGTTTTAACTCCGACTCTTACAGCTATTGCATTATTGTCCGCGGAAGACATAATTTCTTTAATTCTATTTACAGCATTTTCACTAAGTTTTATAACTTGTTTGTTCATAGGTTTAGCTCCAGTTTTGCTGCCTCCGACATTTTGTCTTTACTCCAAGGTGGTTCCCATACTAATTTTAGATCAACTTCAGAAACCCCTTCTACATTCATTATATTGTCTTTAACCATTTTTGGCAAACTTTCAGCAACTGGGCAGTTTGGTGATGTTAATGTCATTTCTACATTAACTTTACTGTCGTTTAGGACCTCAATTTTATAAATTAGTCCTAATTCATAAATATTAACAGGTATTTCCGGGTCATAAATTTTTTTAATTTCAGAGATTATTGTTTCTTTTAATTTAGTCATGTTTGCCTTCTAAAGCAGAAGTAAGCGTGTGCCAAGCCATTGTTGCGCATTTTACACGCATTGGAAATTTTTTTACACCTGACAAGGACATTATAGTAGTTATCTGATCTTCGTTTAAACTGTTTACAGATATCTTAGCTTCATTTTTAATCACATTTAAAAAATCACCAATAATTTTTTTTGATACGTTGAAATTTTTACCTTTAATAATCTCTGTAAGAATTGACGCAGAAGCTAATGAAATTGCACACCCCTCACCCTCAAAACTAACATTTTCTACAACGTCATCAACATTAAGCTTTAAATAAATATGTACCTTATCACCACAAAGTGGGTTGTGCCCTTTGGCATCACGATTAAACTTTAAGCATTTACCCTTGTTTCTAGGATTTTTTCCGTGATCTAAAATAATTTCTTGATATAATTCTTTTAGCTCCATCTAAATATTAAATACTTTCTTGCATTTATCAATTGCCTTACACAAGATATCAATATCATCTTTTGTATTATAAACTCCAAAAGAAGCCCTTGCTGTAGCAGGGACCCCTAGTTTTTCATGAAAAATTTGACAACAATGATGCCCGGCTCTTATCGCAACGCCATCATCATCTAAAATTGTTGCTATATCATGTGGGTGTACTCCTTTTATTGTAAAACAAATAACAGATCCTCTATCTTTAGGATTTCCAATTATGTTAACGGAATTATTTTTTTTTAACTTCTCTAAACCATACTCCATTATTTCATTCTCATGCTGAAGAATATTTTCGATACCTAGCTTTTCAATAAAATTTATTGATTCTAAAAACCCAACTACCTCTGCAGTTTGCCCTGTACCTGCCTCAAATTTAGTAGGTCCTTCAGCATAAGTTATATAATCTTTTTTTACTTCATTTATCATTCCTCCTCCACCTTGGTAAGGTGGTAAAATATCTAGCCATTTTTTTTTCATATAAAGAATTCCCAATCCATTCGGTCCATACATTTTATGACATGAAATTGCGTAGAAATCACAACCCAGCTCTTGCATATCTATTTTTAAATGTGGAGCTCCTTGTGTGCCATCAACTAAAACTGGTATTTGCTTTGTTTTAGCTAAGTCTACTATTTTTTTTAAAGGAGTAATTGCTCCGGTAACATTAGATAAATGTGTGATTGCAATAATCTTAGTTTTATTGCTTATAAGATTTTTAACAGAGTCGATATCTATTTCACCGTTTAAATTTACTTTGGCAAATTTAATATTTACATCTTTTTTTTTTCTTAAAAAATCCCATGGCACATAGTTTGAATGATGTTCCAGCTCTGTGGTTAATATCTCATCATCTTTTTTCAAAAATTTTTCTCCAAAAGATGAAGCAACAAGATTAATTGCGTCTGTTGCACCTTTTGTAAAAATAATTTCTTCTTCACTTTGAGCGTTAAGATAATTTTTGACTTTTATCCTAGTTTCTTCATATCTATTTGTAGCTTTAACAGCTAAAGAATGAACGCCTCTTCCTACATTTGAATACTCTGTTTCATAAAAATTAGATATTCTATCAATTACTATTTTTGGTTTTTGTGATGAGTTTGCGCTATCTAGATATACCAAAGGGTTCCCGTTGATTTTTTGATTAAATATAGGAAACTGAGATTTTATATTTCTAATATCCATAAATTTGACTGTCTAATTTTTTTTCCATAAATTTTTTAATTTCCATATTTGATATTTTTTCTAGAATTTCAAATAAAAAGGCTTTAGTTAACAATTCTATAGCGCTTTCTCTACTTATTCCTCTGGTCATTAGATAATAAATGGAATCTTCATTCATACTTCCCGAGGTTGACCCGTGGGAACATTTAACATCGTCTGCATAAATTTCTAATTCAGGCTTTGCATTGAATTCTGAAGAATTATCTAATAATAAGGCTTTACTTAGTTGGTAGGCATCTGTTTTTTGAGCAATATTTTTCACAAATATTTTACCTTGATAAACGCTTTTAGAGTTTTTTTTTAAAACAGTTTTTATTTTCTGATAACTTTTACAGTTTGGTTTTAAATGATTTAATTGAGTTTTTATTTCCTGATGATTGTCTTTATCTAAAAATAAAGCTGATTGTATTGTACAATTTGCTTCTTGCCCATTAATATCTATGTCTTGATCTATCTTATTAAAATTTAATCCCGATGTTAAAATACAATCATTGTAATGTGAGTTTTTATCTAATTTACATTTAACAAATTTATAATAAAAACCTTTGCTTTTGCATCCTTGTACAGTGAAATTTTTCAAAATAGAATTTAGTCCGATTTCAATGTGTGTGTGATTATTAAAAATAAAATTATATTTTGAAACATCTGTATTAAATTCAATTAAATTTAATTCAGCATTTTTATTTAAAGTAATAAGGTTTTTGTTATTAATAATTCTGTCTTTTAAATTATCTAAAAAATGATTGTAGATTATTAGTGGTTTTTTAAATTTATAATTGCTAGCGACCTCTAAAGCATACCCTCCTTCATGCAGAGCATTGTTGAGATTGATTAGAGAGTTGTGAGCATGCGTTTTTTTTATTTCTGCCTCATTATAACTTCTTAAATTAATTTGCTTTTTATCTTCATGTTCGAAACCACTAGATTTTAAAATTCCGTTAATTAAAATAATAAAATTATGATCAAAATCTTTTATAAATTCTATGTTATTATCTAAATCTAATACTTGATTTGATTTTAATTCACTAAAGTTATCTTCAATGATTTTATTAAAATCAGTAAACTTCCATTCTTCTAATCTTTTAGTTGGAAAACCTTTTGTGTTAAAAATTTTTAAATTCTCTTCTCTTACTTTTTTTTCTTCCAAAGAAATATGTTTTAAATTGTCAATATTTAATTCTAAATTCGTTATCATAATTATAAATTTATATAACCTGATTTTTCCAACTCTTTTCCGAGCTCACTATTTCCAGTTTTTATTATTTTTCCTTGTGACAATACATGAACAAAATCTGGTTTAATATAATCTAACAGTCTTTGATAGTGTGTGATAATAAGAAAACAATTTTTTTTTGTTTTTGAAGTGTTGACGCCTTTGGCAACTATTTTTAAAGCGTCTATATCGAGCCCTGAGTCTGTTTCATCTAGAATTACCAGTTTGGGTTCTAATAATTTCATTTGTAAAATTTCGTTTTTTTTCTTTTCACCGCCAGAAAACCCAACGTTTAATTGTCTAGAAAGAAATTTTTCATCTATCCCTAGTTCTTTCGCTTTTTCTTTGACTAATTTTATAAATGTTAAAGTATCTATTTCTTTTTCTCCTCTGGATTTTTTTATAGAATTTAGAGATGTTTTTAAAAAATTATTCATATTCACGCCAGGAATTTCTAAGGGATATTGAAATGCAAGAAAAATACCTTTTTGGGCTCTCTCTTCTATTGAAATATTCTCTAAGTTTTGACCTTCAAAAATAATTTTGCCTGTTACATCGTAGCCAGGTTTGCCAGACAAAATATTAGCTAAAGTGCTTTTACCAGATCCGTTCGGTCCCATGATGGCATGAACTTCGCCTGCTTTTATATTCAAGTTTAGCCCATTTAATATGGGTTTATCGTTAACACTTGTTTTAAGATTATCAATTTCTAACATTATCCGACGCTTCCTTCCAAGCTTATTGCAACCAGCTTTTGTGCTTCAACTGCAAACTCCATGGGTAATTGTTGCAAAACCTCTTTGCAAAACCCATTTACGATCAAACTAACAGCTTCCTCTTGGTTCATACCTCTTTGATTGCAATAAAAAAGTTGTTCTTCATTTATTTTTGTAGTTGTCGCCTCGTGCTCTATTGTTGATGACGAATTTTTATTTTTTATATACGGTACAGTGTGAGCACCACACTTGTTGCCCATTAATAAAGAGTCGCATTGAGTATAGTTTCTCGAGTTTGTCGCTTTAGTATTTATATCAACCAGTCCTCTGTATGTATTGTCAGCTTTTCCAGCAGAGATTCCTTTAGAGATAATTTTACTTTTAGTGTTTTTACCTAAATGTATCATTTTAGTTCCAGTGTCGGCTTTTTGATAATTATTAGTAATTGCAATCGAATAAAATTCTCCGACTGAATTATCTCCTTGTAATATGCAGCTGGGGTATTTCCATGTTATGGCAGATCCTGTTTCTACTTGAGTCCAAGATATTTTAGAATTTTTTCCTCGGCAAGCTCCTCTTTTGGTTACAAAATTATAAATACCACCTATTCCATTTTCATCTCCAGGGTACCAGTTTTGAACAGTTGAATATTTTATTTCTGCGTCGTCCAAGGCTATAAGCTCAACATTTGCGGCATGTAATTGATTTTCATCTCTCATTGGCGCGGTGCATCCTTCCAAATAACTTACATAGCTTCCTTTGTCTGCGATAATTAAAGTACGTTCAAATTGGCCAGTTTCTGATGAATTAATTCTAAAATATGTAGAGAGTTCCATTGGACATCTGACATTTGGTGGTATGTAAACAAATGAACCGTCGGTAAAAACAGCTGAATTTAAAGTTGCAAAATAATGATCACTAATTGGTATGACTGAACCCAAATATTTTTTTACTAAATCTGGATGATTGATGATTGCTTCAGATATTGGGCAGAAAATAATTCCTTTTTTATTTAATTCATCCTTAAAAGTTGTTGCAACCGATACAGAATCAAAAACAGCGTCTACGGCAACACCACTTAATTTTTTTTGCTCTAGCAAGGGAATTCCAAGTTTTTTATAAGTTTCTAAAAGTTTAGGATCTACTTCTTCAAGACTTTTTGGTTTATCAGATGCTGATTTAGGAGCAGAGTAGTAATATAAGTTTTGATAATCAATTTTAGGGTATTTAGGTTTTTGCCAATTGGGTTCTTTTAAACTTTTTAACCTATTATATGCTTTTAGTCTCCATTCTAACATCCATTTAGGTTCTTTTTTAATGTTAGAAATAAATTTAATAGTCTCTTCATTTAAACCTCTTGGAGACTTAATACTTTCTATATCAGTGGTAAACCCATACTTATATTCAGAATTTTTATCTATATCTTTTTGTGTTTTCATTTTATAAGCTTTTACTTTTATTAACTAAGTCCTCTAATTTTTTATTTTCAAAAAAACTATTGATATGATTGTCTAAATCATCCCATAGATTGTGGGTGATACATTTCATTGTTTTGTGGTTGCATCCTTTTTTAGAATCTTTTTTACAATTTAATGTTTTTACATTTTCATCTACAGCATAAATAATGTTTGATAATTTGATTTCAGAAGCGGGCTTAACTAGTGTATAGCCTCCGTTTGAACCTCTGGAACTTTTAACTAGATTTCTATCTTTTAATTTTAAAAATAATTGCTCTAAGTAGGACAGAGATATTTTTTGCCTTAGAGATATTTCTGACAGGCTGACTGGTTTTTCTTTAGCATAGGAAGCTAAATCGGCCATGGCCATAACGGCATATCTTCCTTTTGTGTTTAATTTCATAAATTATGCATGTATTATAACAATAATTTACTAATTCCTAGTAAATTACTAGGAATTAAAAAAATAAAATTGCCACATCAAAACGTGTTATATATCTATTCTTTTTTTGAAAATAATTATCATTATTAATAAATGAAACCAAAAAGCACAGAGATATTTATACCGGGTCCCGTTGGAAGGCTTGAGTGCAAGTATTATAAAAATCCTAAGTTCGGTTCTCCAATAGCTGTAGTTTTGCAGCCACATCCACAATATGGTGGCTCAATGAATAATAAAGTTGTTCAAATTATTTATAATACTTTTTTAAAAAATGGTTTTTCAGTTTTAAGAATAAATTTTAGAGGTGTTGGAAAAAGTGACGGAATATTTGATAACGGCCAAGGTGAGTTATCGGATGCAGCTGCAGCCTTAGACTGGATAGAGAGAGAAAATTTAGATTATAGCCAATGTTGGGTGTCAGGTTTTTCATTTGGTGCATTAATTTGTATGCAATTAATTATGAGAAGACCAGAGGTAAATAATTTTTTAATTGTTTCCCCTCAACCAAATGTTTATGATTTTTCTTTCCTCGCGCCTTGCCCTACTTCAGGTCAAGTAATATATGGTGATAAAGATGAATTAGTTGACAAAGAAAGTACCAATGAATTACACAACAGATTAAAAAATCAAAAAGGTATTTCTGTTTTGTTCTCTAAAATTTCTGAAGCAAATCATTTCTTTAAAAATAAAGAGGAAGAATTAAATATAGAAATTCAAAAATATATTAAAGAAAAAACTGCTCTTATATAATTTTGAATATTGTTCCACCTAAACAGGGTTTTACAACTCCTGTTGTTTCAGGATAAGTAAGTGATTTTTTTAATAATGATCTTATAGCTAAATAAGCAAAAGCTTGTGACTCAATAAAATCACCGTTAATGTTATAATCATCTATATATTGGGTTTTAATTTTAGATAAATCTTTTATCCTTTTTAAAAAAAATTTATTTTTTCGTCCACCTCCACATAAAATAATTTTTTTAGGAGATTCCTCAAATATTTTGATTGCATTAGTGATTGTCCTTACTGTTAGTTCTGATAAAGTGGTGACTGAATCATCTAATGATATTCCCTTTATTAAAGAAAGACTAAAATCATTAACATCTAAAGTTTTTGGATAAGATTGTTTATAAAAAGGATCAGCCAAATAACTTTCCACTATTATTTCTTTAGTAGAACCTCTGAAAGCAATATCGCCATCTTTATCAAATTTTATTTTATTGTTAGATTTAATTTTTAAAAATTTATCGATTAAATAATTGCCCGGCCCACAATCAAAACTTATGATGTTTTTTTTTTTATCTATATATGTGATGTTTGAAATTCCTCCTATATTCAAATACAGAGTGGGTAAATCCAGGTTTAACTTTTTATTTATAAGTCTATGATAAATTGGACTAAGTGGAGCTCCATTGCCGCCTTCTTTAATGTCGTTTGCTCTAAAATTATTTACCACACTAATATTCGTTAAGTCTTTAAGCATTTTTCCATCTCCCAATTGTTTGGAAATTTTTTCTTCAAAATTATGATAAATAGTTTGTCCATGAAAGCCGATTACATCTATCTTTTCTTTTTTTAGATTACTCTTTTTAATTGTTTCTAGAACTGCTGTTGCATGTAATTCTGTAATTTTTTTTTCTAGCTTTAAAATCAAATTTTTATTTTTATCTAGGTCATGTTTGGAATTTATAGCATCCTTTAATTTGCTTATTTCTGCATTTGTATCCTCGCTATAAATTGTATAAAAATCTTCTAATATTTCAAGTTTGTCTTCTCCGTCTGATTGTATAATTGAGGCATCTATGCCGTCACCCGACGTACCGCTCATTAAACCAATTGCTGTGTAGAGTTTTGACATAATATATATTTAATTTACAATAATTATTGTGTAATAGTAATTTTTAAGCAAAGAATCTATGAAAAACAATTTTTTATCTGACATTATTGACAGGGATTTTTTTCATCAGTGTACTGACAGGGAAAAATTAGAAAAAATCTCTAATGCAGGACCTATTAAAGCATACATAGGATTTGATTGCACAGCTCCTAGCTTGCATGTTGGTAGCTTGTTGCAAATTATGTGTCTGCGACTACTACAAAAGCATGGACACCAGCCTATAGTACTGTTGGGTGGTGGAACAACTTTAATTGGAGACCCTTCAGGTAAAGACGCTACAAGAAAAATGCTTGAAGATAAAACTATTAATAAAAATATTAAAAAAATAGAAAACATATTTAAAAAATTATTAAACTTTAAAAATAAAAAAACAAAACCGATTTTTGTAAATAACGCAGACTGGTTAGCTAAATTAAAATATATTGATTTTTTAAGAAATATTGGCAAACATTTTACGCTCAATAAAATGTTAAGTTTTGAAAGTGTAAAAATGAGGCTAGATCGAGAGCAATCATTAAGCTACATGGAATTTAATTACATGATTTTACAAGCTTATGATTTTTATAAATTAAATGAAAAATATAATTGTATTTTACAAATTGGTGGCTCGGATCAATGGGGCAACATTGTTAGTGGAGTAGAATTGATTAGAAAAATTAAACAAAAAGAATCTTTAGGGCTTACTACTCCTTTGATAACATTAGCCTCTGGAGCAAAAATGGGAAAGTCAGAGAAAGGTGCTATATGGCTTGATCCGTATTTGATTTCACCCTACGATTATTGGCAATTTTGGAGAAATACTGCAGATGAAGATGTAAAAAAATTTTTAAAATATTTTACAGAAATAGAAATCAATCAAATAAATGAAATTATTAAAAATGAAAAAAACATTAATAATCTTAAAATTTTATTAGCAAATGAAACCACAAAAATTTTACATGGAGAAAAAGCCTCATTAGATTCTGAAAAAACTGCAAGAGAAACTTTTCAAGGCGATGGTTTAGGAGTAAATCTACCAGAAATTAAAGTTTCAAAAACTGAGATTAAAATAGGACTAAATATTTTAGATATTTTATCTAATAACTCGATAGTTTCTTCAAAAAGTGAGGCAAGAAGAACAATACAAAGTAAAGGTATTAAAATAAATAATAAATTAATTGAAGATGAAAAAAAAATAATAAATATAGATGATTTTGGAAATGATAATTTTATTAAATTATCTTGTGGGAAAAAAAAACATTATCTAATAAAATTGATTTAATTTTTTTTTCTTTTCTCTAGTGCTTTAGTGATAAATCTTGGTGTAAGAGTTTTTATTGGGTTTACGCTTGTTTTAATCTTACCTGGTAGACCTTTCATTTTAAAACTTACACCGAATAAACCCTCACCTATTTCTTTTGGTATCAGAATATCACCGAGTAAAGGTATTTTCGATATTAATCTGTTAAGATTTCGAGCAGGTACCATTGTACCTCTAATACTAGATAGTCCGTTTTTATTTTCTATGTACCCATCCATTAAAATAGAAATACTTGGTCCTATTGCAAAAAGTTCATTAATAGTTAACATTTTTTTATTCGACGAAAATTTTATTTCCAATTCATCGAAAGAAATTCCCGCTCCCATTAACAAATCTCCTACACCGCTAAGGTCTGCTAGTGCTAATAGTTTAGCAAAAGCAGGTGCATCAACAACTTTAAAGCTATTAATATTCAAATTGGACACGCTGTTACCTTTGTCATCAAAAGATGATGTAAACAACAATTTTCCACCCTCTATACTTTTAAAAAAACTGTAATCAGCTAAGATTGGTTTCTGCAAGTCAGAGAAGATTTCTAATATTTTCTTATTATTTATTTTGTCTTCTTTTAAAGTAATGTCAAGAAATTCATTTTCTGAAAAATCACTTTTAGAATTTATTTTTACAAATTTACCATTTTTAATTTTTCCAATTAAATTAAAATTACTTAATGGAATAGAAAGTTTCGTAATTATATTTTTTAGATTTATTTTAACGTCTTTATTAATATTGTTAAAATTTAATTTATCATTTTTCTTATTGATTATTTTAATTAAATTTGTAGAATCGAAATTGGTACCTATAATTGAAATTTGTTTACCATACCTTAATATAAAATCATTATTCTTAATATTGGCTTTATAGGTATTAACTTTAATTTCTTTAATACTTTTAAATTTATAATTTTTTGATAACTCTAAATTTTTAATTAAAATTTTATTTTTTCTTTCTTTGTAGTCGATAGCATTTACATATATTTTATTTTTTTTTAAATTAACATCCACAAATAATTTAGCTTGATTTTTTTGATCTTTTTCATAATTAAGCATTTCTATAAAAATTTTTTCAAATGTATCTATGTTTATCTTAATATTTGTTTGAGATTTTGTGAAATTACTTTCTACATCGTAATTATCAAATTTTTTATTATCATTTAACGAGTAAAGACCTTTTATCGTAAAATTATTTTTATTTTCGCTAGTTAAGCTAAGATTTAAATCAGAATCAGTTATATTAATTTTCGAAATATTTTTTTTTAAAAAATTGTTAAAATTTTTGCTTTTTAAATCAATATTTGAATTTTTCAATTTTCCTGACAACTTGTAACTATAATTTTTTAATTCAAGAGTATCTGTAAAATTTAATCTAAATTTAGTTATAAATTCTCCATTGATTTTAACTTTACTTTTTTTTAAATTAAATTTTGAAATACCCAATAAGAATTCTTTTAAATCACTGCCTTTAAAATTTATTATAGTATTAATATTACCTTCTATACTTAGGCTACCATTTCTATTTATTTCTAATGAACCTTCTGATATTGGAATATTTTTAAAGTTTGCAGAAATAGAATTGGCTATAAATATATTGTTGTGGGAAAAAAAATTAAACGCGGTATCTTTTATAATAATATTATCTTTAATCTTAATATCAACTTCTTTTACTTTCCCGTTTAATCTGTATCCTTTAATTTTATAATCTTTTTCAAAATTTACAATTAGATCACCTTGTATTTTTCCATTGTTAACATTATTCAATGTAAACCTTTTAATGTTAGATGGCTTCCGCCTTAATACTAACTTTTTAATTTCTTTTATGTTCATTTCGTTAAATGAGACTTCTAACTTTTCAACATTTGGTGTTGTTTTGATTAAAGATTTAAAATCAAGATAAATTTTTAAATTTTTTATTGGTAAAATAACCTCTCGATATTGCACATTTGGATTATTTGTCGCTAGAAACAGATTAAATTTTTTTAGATTTAATTTAATTTTAATTGTTTGGATTTTTATATTTAGGTTGGGATCTTTTTTACTCACTTCTTTAGATATTATGTTGTTAAATCTATTGGTTTCATAACCCTTGGTAGACAGAAAAAAAATAATTACGGCTATTAAAATTATTATAGCTATTATTAAATTTTTAATTATTTTTTTCATTAAAATTTCATTAGCCCAGCCTCAATAAATTTGTCAATATTACCTTTTAATACATCCTCTGGGTTAGTGCTTTCAGCTTTATTTCTTAAATCTTTTACCAGTTGATAAGGTTGTAAAACGTACGATCTAATTTGGTGTCCCCATCCAATATCAGTTTTAGTACTGTCTTTTTTTTGAGATTCTTGATCTCTTTTTTGAATTTCAAATTCGTACAATCTTGCCTTTAACATCTTGAAACATGTGTCTTTATTTTTATGTTGCGATCTTTCATTTTGACATTGAACTACAATTTTAGTTGGTAAGTGAGTAATCCTGACTGCGCTATCAGTGGTGTTTACGTGTTGTCCTCCTGCTCCGCTTGATCTATAAGTGTCTATTCTTAAATTCTTCTCATCAATCTTAATATCTATATCTTCATCAATAGCTGGATAAACCCATATACTAGCAAAACTTGTGTGTCTTCTTGCTCCGCTGTCAAAGGGAGATATTCTCACCAGCCTGTGGACACCTGACTCGTTTTTCATTAATCCGTACAAATAGTTACCACTAACTTTTAGCGTAGAAGATTTGATTCCAGCCTCCTCACCCTTATGTTCGCTAATTATTTCATAGTTGAATAATTTTTTATCAAACCACCTTAAATACATGCGTCTTAACATCTCTGCCCAATCCTGACTCTCAGTTCCCCCAGCGCCAGCATGAATTTCAAGGTAAATATCTAGATCATCGTTTTCTCCAGATAAAAAACAGTTTGTTTCATTTTTTTTTATATCACTGTAAATAGTTTCAATTTTTTTTAAACAATCGTCTATCACCTCATTGTTTTTTTCTAAAATACCTAAATCGTATATATCTTTTAAATTTTTAATTTCTAAATGAGATTCGTTGAATGAAGAAATAATATTATCGTATAGTTTCTTTTCTTTTACTACTTTTTTGACTTTTTTTTTATCTAACCAAAAATTTTTTTCCGATATAGATAAATTTAAATTCTCTAATTTATTATGAATATTTTTTTTATCAAAGGTACCCCCTGATATTAGAAAGAGTCTTTTCAGCTTGATTTATTTTAGATTCAAAATTTTCCATTAATAAAATTGTCTAAACTTAACTAATTTACCATAATTACTAGATTTATCTACCGAGTTATTTTCTATCTTGTTTATATCTTCAAACTTAAAAGCCTCAATTATAGACTTTTTATTATTAAATTCTTCTCGTTCTCCAGATTCATAGTTGATTGGAGCAAAATGAATACCGTTAGGAATTTTAAATTCTTCAAAATCACCTTTATAGAGGGCGTTTTGAATGAAATTTTTAAAAACTGGTAAAGCAGTTTTTGATCCTGTCTCATACTTTCCCAGGGATTGAGGGTTGTCATGGCCAATATAAACTCCTATGACTAAATTAGAGTTAAAACCTATGAACCACGCATCATAATTATTATTTGTCGTTCCAGTTTTTCCTGCTAAAGGCACTTTAAGATCTCTTAGTTTTTTTCCAGTTCCTCTTTTAATAACTCCCTCTAGTATTGATGTCATTTGATAAGCAGTTTCTTCACTAAAAACTTGCTCATAATTATTTTTAATAGATGGTATCTTTTCTGAATCTTCTGAATAATGGTCACATCCCAAACATTCTCTATTATCAGAATTAAATATTGTTTTTCCTCGTCTATCTTGAATTCTATCTATTAAAACAGGTTTTATTTTTTTTCCTCCGTTTGCAAAAGAAGCATATGCAGATGATATATTGATAAGAGTAGTTTCAGCAGAACCCAGTGATACAGATAATAGCTCTGGAATGTCATTGTATATTTCCAATTGTTTTGACAAATCCAATATTTTATTTAACCCTAAACTTTCTGCTATCCTTACAGTCATTAAATTTCTCGAATACTCAATTCCTTTTCTTAAGGTTGAGGGACCATAAAATTTTTTTCCATAATTTTCTGGTTTCCAATTCTTTAATCCAACGCCTTGTTCAATCATAAAAGGTGCATCTAAAACAATAGAGTTTGGAAGATATCCATTTTCTAAAGCAGCGGCATATACAAAAGGTTTAAATGCTGATCCAGGCTGTCTTTTAGCCTGGGTTGCTCTATTAAATTCACTGGAAATATAACTAAAACCTCCCACTAAGGCTTTCACTTTTCCGTCAAAAGGATCTAAAACGACTATCGCGCCGTTAACTTTTGGATATTGTTTTAAGTCCCAATTATCTTTATTTTTTTTAACAAAAATAATATCTCCAACTTTAAAATCATCAAATATATTATTTTTTATAGCCCAATTAATACTACTTGCAAAAATATAACCTTTATTATTTTTTTTTAAAATTTCAATAGATAATTTGGAATTATCTATCTCTATAATTTCTGCAAGATTCCAATTTAGGGTTGGATCAATTTTTGTAGAAATTAATTTTTTTTCCCAGTTTGCATTATTTAATTTATTTGTAATTGCACCTCTCCAGCCTTGTCTCCTGTCATAAGATTCTATTCCATGCCTCAAAGCTTTTTGCGCAAAAATTTGATAACTAACATCAATTGGGGTTTTTATAGAAAGTCCTTCTGCATATAATTTTTTAAAACCATAATTTTCTTTTATTATTCTTCTAACCTCTTCAGAATAAGAATTGGCTTCGTTAACTAACTTAATTTTTCTTTTTTTTAATTTAATATTTTCTTTTTTTAATTTTATTAATTTATCTGTGTTAATAAATCCATTTTCATGCAAATTATTTAATACTAAATTTCTTCTTACTTTAGCTAATTTGTTGAATCTAAATGGATTATATTTACTTGGGGCCTTGGGTAGCGCAGCTAAAAGAGCTGCTTCAGAGTAGTTTAACTCTTTTACAGATTTATCAAAATACTCTAGGCTTGCTGCAGCTATACCGTAGGTTCCTTCTCCAAGATAAATTTGATTTAAATATAGTTCTAAAATTCTTTCTTTTGAATAAGCTTTTTCTATTCTGAAGGCAAGAATCGCCTCTTTTATCTTTCTTTTGAAAGACACCTCATTAGTTAAAAGAAAATTTTTTGCAACTTGCTGAGTTATTGTTGAAGCTCCCTCTAATCTTTTATTTTCTAAAATATTTGTGAAATTTTTGATCATAGCTCTTAATATTCCCTTTGCATCTATACCTGGGTGTTTAAAAAAATTCTTATCTTCTGCTGATAAAAATGAGTTAATTACTATTTTTGGAATAGAATCGTACGGAATAAATAGTCTTTTTTCTAAGGCGTATTCTGCAATAAGTGTACCGTTATTAGAATACACTCTACTTGATACAGGTGGCTGATAATTTGCTAATTTTTTATAATCTGGAAGACTGGAAGAAAAATACCATAAAGTTGAAAAAGATAAAAAAAGACTAATAAAAATTAAAACTATTCCAAACTTTATTGTAAAATTAAAATATTTCGTCATTATCTAAGCATTTAAATTCTATAAATTTGGCTATCTTATGGCATATGCTGCTAGTGAGTATTTTGTGTTATTTTAGAAAGAAATTTAGTATAATAAATGTATGATTTTTTCTAAAACACTATTACCTAAAATAATTACCAAAGGAATTCACTTAAAATGTCTAAAAATTTATTTATTGATGCCTCGCATCCAGAAGAAACGAGAATTGTACTTAGATCTGAGTCTTCAATTGTTGAAGAATATGAATATGAAAATAAAAACAAGTTAAATTTTAAAAATAATATTTATCTAGGAACAGTAAGTAGGGTTGAGCCGTCTCTTCAAGCGGCTTTTATAAATTTTGGAAGAGTCAAGCATGGTTTTTTAGCGTTCAACGATATTCAATCAGATTACTATCAAATACCAACAGAAGACAAAGAAAGCTTACAATTAGCTGAAGAAAAAATAAGAGAAGATTTAAAAAAAACAAGTTCTGATAATTTTGATGAAAAAGAAAATAATAATGAGAAAAAAATAGAGACAACCGAAAATGAATCTAAAGAAGAAAATCAATCTACAAAAAATAAAAACGAAGCAGAGTCAAAAAATTACCGCGAAGAATTAAAAAAAAGTTATGGGCTTAAAAGATATAAGATTCAAGAAGTAATTAAACCTGGTCAGGTTCTACTTATTCAAGTTATAAAAGAGGAAAGAGGACAAAAAGGAGCTGCACTCACTACATTTATATCACTAGCTGGTAAATATATTGTTTTAATGCCTAACACAGCTAAAGGTGGTGGTATTTCAAGAAAAATATTTAATCTTTCAGATAGAGATAAGGTAAGAAAAATTTTAAATGGAATTGAAATTCCTAAAAGTATGGGTGTTATTGTGCGAACTGCAGGTGCCAATAAAACTAAAAATGAAATAGAAAAAGATTTTCAAAATACTGTGACAACCTGGGAAGACATTAAAAGCAAAGCGGTAGAGTCTAATGCTCCATCTTTAATATATGAAGAGGGCGATATAATAAAAAGAGCTTTGAGAGATATTTATGATAACGAAACAAAAAATATTTATGTAGATGGGAATGAGGGGTATCAAAAAACTAAACAGTTTATGAGAGAGTTGATGCCAAAAAATGTTAAATATATAAAAAAATATAGAGGTAAAATTCCTTTATTTCACGATGTTGGAATAGAGAATGAACTTAATAAAATATTTGAACCAACAGTAAAATTAAAATCTGGTGGATATTTAGTTATTAACCCAACCGAAGCACTTGTTTCTATAGATATAAACTCAGGTCAATCAACCAAGGCAACTAATATAGAAAAAACAGCCTTAAATACAAATTTAGAAGCAGCGGAAGAAATAGCAAGACAGCTTAAAATCAGAGATTTATCGGGACTAATAGTCATCGATTTTATAGATATGATAAATTTTTATAATAGACGAATGGTTGAAAAAAAAATGCGTGAAAGTATTAGGAAAGATCGAGCAAGAATTCAAGTTGGTAAAATTAGTAACTTCGGTTTACTAGAAATGACTCGGCAAAGATTAAGAGAGGGCTCTATCAGATGGGAAACAAATTTATCAACTGAATCTTTTTCTCATAAAATAGTAAAAAAAATTGAAATGTTAGCTTTTTCTAACAAAATTAAATCAATAAAGGCATATGTGCCCGGTAAAATTAAATATTTTATAGAAAGTATTTTAAAAAATGAAGTTGATTATTTTCAAAAAAAATATAGTTATAAAATAAGTTTCTTTGATGACTCCGCACTTGTAGTTCCAGAGTATAAAATTGTATTACTAAATAAAAGCAATAAAATAGTAAGTACTGTTGAAAATTTAAACAAAATTGAAGGATTAAATTTTAAAGCCAAGGTAGAAAAAACTGACAAACCTAAAAAAAATATCGTCAAACTTGATAAAGGCAAGGAAATAAAAAAAATTACTTTAAAAAAGAAAAGCACTCCTCCACGTACTTTATGGGCAAGAAAAAAGAAAAAAATAAGTTAAATTATTCCTTTATTTGATGTGCTTGCCGAACCAAAAAAATTTTTACTCATTCTTCCAGCAAGATATGACTGTCTGCCAGCTATAACAGCGTTTTTAAAAGAAGCGGCCATAATGAGTGGTTTTTTGGCTTTTGCTATCGCGCTGTTAACCAAGACTGCATCGCAACCTAACTCCATTGCTATGGTGGCATCTGAGGCGGTCCCAATGCCTGCATCAACGATAACTGGAACTTTTGATTGTTCGATAATTAGTGAGATATTTATTTTATTTTGAATTCCAAGTCCCGATCCTATAGGTGAGGCTAAAGGCATTATGGCAGAAGCTCCAAGATCTTCTAATTTTTTTGCTAAAAGAGGGTCGTCGGTACAATAAACTAATACTTTGAAACCCTCTTTTACTAGAGTTTTTGTAGACTTAAGTGTTTCAATCATATTTGGATACAATGTTTTCTTATCTCCTAAAACTTCTAATTTTACCATTTTCCAGTTCCCCATCTCTCTAGCTAATCTCAAAGTTCTTAACGCTTCATTTGATGTAAAACAGCCCGCTGTATTAGGTAGATAAATTATTTTCTTTGGGTCCAGATAGTCCATGAGTAATGGTTTTTTTTTATCCAATATATTTACTCTTCTTACCGCAACAGTAACTATTTCTGCTCCAGATTCTTTTACGGCAAAAGCCGTTTCCTTCAAATTCTTGTATTTTCCAGTACCCACGATGAGCCTTGATTTCAATTTTTTATTTGCAATTTTAAATATATCGTTTTTAATCAATCTAACCTCCTCCAATAAAATGAACAATTTCTATTTTATCATTATTTTTAATTATTTTTTTTTATATAAATTGCTTGAAATAATTGCACCATTTAATTCTATAGCAACCTTTTTCTTATCTAATTTATGCTTTTTTAATAAATCATATAACGAAATCTTTTGTTTTGTGGTAATTTTTTTACCATTTAATTGTATTTTTGCCATATTTAAGTTAATTATTTATCTTATACCATATCAATGAAAAATAAAATTATTGTTATTAACGGTCCAAACCTTAACCTTTTAGGTGAAAGAGAAAAAGAAAAATACGGTAGCTTTTCTTTAAAAGATATCGAAGCTGAATGTTTGGACTATAGTAGTAAACATAAGTTTGACATTACATTTGTGCAGTCTAATATTGAAGGTGAGTTAGTCAACTTTATACAGGAATCTAGAAAAAAATATTCTGGCATGATCATTAATGCAGCTGGCTATACTCATACTTCTGTTTCTATTCGTGATGCTTTAGCAATATTGAAAATACCAATTATAGAGTTGCATATTACAAATATCTACAAAAGAGAGGAATTTAGGCATAAATCTCTTATTAGTAATTTAGCCGTCGGAATCATTTGTGGTTTTGGAGTAAAAGGATATATTATGGCACTTGAAGGAATGAAAAATATTTTAACTAAATGAAAATAGATAAAAAATTAATTAAAGATCTTGTGGATAATCTTGATGAGTTTAATTTAACTGAGCTTGAATATCAAGATGGAGACAAAAAAGTTAAAGTCTCAAAGGCCTCAAAAATTAATTATGAACAATCAAAAAGTAGCACAGTTTTATCAAACAATAAATCAGTTTTAGTATCAGAAGATGAAGAGGGTGTGAGAGTAAAATCTCCTATTATTGGCACGGCTTATCTTTCGCCAGAACCAGGAGCTAAGAAATTTATTGAAATTGGAGATAAAATTAAAAAAGGGCAAACAATTATGATAGTTGAAGCCATGAAAACAATGAATCACGTTCCCTCTACTAGCGAAGGTGTAATTAAAAAAATCTTAGTAAATGATGGTCAGCCTGTAGAGTTTGGTCAAAGTTTAGTAATTCTTAAATAAATTATAATGTTTAAAAAAGTTTTAATTGCTAACAGGGGTGAAATTGCTGTTAGAATAATAAGGGCTTGCAAAGAATGGGGTATAGGTACGGTCGCTGTACATTCTGACGTAGATTCAGATTCTATGCATGTAAGGTTAGCGGATGAAAGTGTTTGCATAGGTTCTCATCAACCTCAAAATAGTTATTTAAATATTTCATCTCTTATGTCAGCTGTTGATTTAACTGGAGCTGAAGCAATTCATCCTGGTTATGGCTTTCTATCAGAAAATGCAAAGTTTGCAGAAATAGTAACAAAACATGGAGTAAAATTTATTGGACCAAATTCTAAACTTATTAGTGAGATGGGAGACAAAATTGAAGCAAAGAAAATAGCAAAAAAATATGGCTTACCTATTATTGAAGGTTCTGAAGGAGCGGTAAAATCAGTAGCAGAAGCTAAATCGCTATGTAAAGAAATAGGCTATCCTGTTCTTGTAAAAGCGGCTGCAGGTGGTGGTGGAAAGGGCATGAAAGTAGTTGATGATGAAAGTAAATTAGAAAATTTATTTTTAACTGCAAAAACAGAAGCAAAGAAATACTTTGGTAATGATGAACTTTATATTGAAAAATATTTTCAAAACCCCAGACATATTGAAGTACAAATTATGTCAGGAAAAAATAGAACAGTTCATTTGGGTGAAAGAGATTGCTCAGTTCAACGAAGGCATCAAAAATTAATAGAAGAAACTCCAAGTCCAGTTTTAACAGAAGAACAAAGAAAAGACTTGTTAAATAAGACTGTTAAAATGGTTGAACAAATTGGATATGAAGGAGCTGGCACAGTTGAGTT
>Ga0115000_10001225_pt1 | contig 22928 bp, 18 predicted proteins | sample ArcticOcean_MG_C_6_FD_89690 | JGI IMG/M metagenome (GOLD analysis project Ga0115000, IMG submission 89690) | Marine microbial communities from western Arctic Ocean - ArcticOcean_MG_CB8_128 | ecosystem: Environmental > Aquatic > Marine > Oceanic | place: Arctic Ocean: Canada Basin | collected... | reverse complement strand
GGTTATGATCAGTATGGGAATATGGCAAGAGTGCATGATTATGATATGCTTAAACCATCTAAAGAAGACAAACCAATACTAATTAATATTATTACTTATGAATATGATTAAATTAAACTTTATATTTTTGATGAAATTTAATTTCAGGAGGCACAATGAAATTCATTGATGTAAAAAGTACTATAATTGGAGTTTTAATTACTCTACTTTTTCTATCCATCTTTGGATTTAGACCTGAGACCGATGAACTTGGCCATCTTGTCGTAAAAAGCATAACAGTGGAAGACGATCGTGGTGTAGTTATGGGGTATATGGGAAATGGCTATATGCAAACTTATAACTCCTTTGGTGAACCAACCTTATTTGTAGGTACCGGAAAAGATGGTGGTGGGTACCTCAGGGCATATAATGGCGAGGGCGATGAGTCTGCCTATGTAGGAACTGGGAGAATGGGCGGCGGATATATAAGAACATATAATAATTCCGGTCGAGAGACTTCTTACCTTGGTACTGGTTCCGACAACTCTGGCCAATTACGTATCTATGACAAACAAGGAGAAACAAGATCTTATATTGGTGATGGTTATATTCAATCCTATAATCAATTTGGAGAAAGAACAATATTCCTCGGCACTGGAACAAATGGTGGTGGGTATCTAAGGACATATAATTTTAGTGGCCAAGAAAGTATTTATGTTGGGACTGGAGCAGATAGCTCTGGCCAAATTAGAATTTATGACAATTCTGGAGAAACCGGATCTTTTTTAGGTAGTGGATACTTTAGGACGTACAACAGATTTGGAAAACTAACTACATTTATTGGAAATGCTTCTGATGGTGGTGGATACTTAAGAACAAACAATAAATTTGAAACAGAAACAGTTTTTCTAGGGACGAACAACGCTAACGAAGGTCTAATAAACTTAAACGACAAGTTCGGACAGAGCTTCTGGATTAGGCTAAATAAGAAAAATTAATTTTTCATTCATTTTTTGACTTTTTGATATTGTTGTTTTAAATTTACAATACAAAAGGAATCCGAGGGGGGGTGAAAATATATTTACTCTTCTTCCATTTGTATAAAAGAATGTATATAAAAACTATGAAACAGTTACTTACTGCGGTATTACTGCTATCTGCTATATGGGCTCAAAATGATGGTTTAGTTATCGCTAATTATCCAGACGGTGGACTGAAGATAGAAGGTAATTATGCCAGCGGTGTTCGAAATGGTGCCTGGGCGGAATACTGGCAAGAAGTGTGGTGGTTTGATTACGGTGAAGATGGTGAAGCCAACACAAAAGACACTCTAGAAAACAATGGTAGTTGGGACTCTATTGAAGTAATAATCCCTGATTTCAAACCAAAGTTAAAACTCCAAGGTAATTATTTGAATGGTAATCGTCACGAAACTTGGACTGAATTCTTTGAGGATGGCAAAAGAAAGACTGAACTAAATTACTCTAATGGGAAATTTAGTGGTCTTCAATCTTACTGGAGCTCTAACGGTAACAAAATTGAAGAAAAGAACTATATTAATGGAAAACAACAAGGTTTGTGGACCACCTACTACGAAGAAACAGGAATTAAAAAAGAAGAAACTTTTTATGTTGATGGAGTGCAACAAGGTTTGTGGACAGAATGGTTTGAAGATGGTCAAAAAAGAAGAGAAAGAAATTTTAAAAACGGAGAGCGAGACAGCACCTGGACCACTTGGTATGAAAATGGTAACAAAAGATTTCTTGCTACTTATGCCGATGGAAAGCTAAATGGTAAATACATTCGTTGGTACCAAAGTGGGATAATTAAGGAGCAGGACGGAGATTACCTAAATAACAAAAAACATAACAAATGGGTTTTCTGGGCTAAAAACGGACAAAAAGATGAAGAAATAAACTATGATAATGGTGTTCAAAATGGACCACATATTAAATGGTTTGGTGATTCAAGTGATCAACATAAAAAGTTTCATAAAAATTTTAAAAATGGCGAGAAAAATGACGTTTGGCACTACTGGTATGCCACGGGTGTAGATTCCCTCAAATCTAGCTATCTGGGAGGTGAAAAAGATGGTCATTGGATCTGGTGGAGAAGCAATGGACTCAAAGATAAAGAAGGCTTCTATAAAAAAGAAAAAAAACATGGTGTTTGGACAGTTTGGAATGATTCTTCTGGAAATGCGTATAATAAACTTCATGAAGAAACTTTTGTAAATGATATAATTGACGGTAAGGTCACCAAGTGGTACAAAGAAGGCGATATTGACAGACAAGGCGTCATGAGGGGTAAAGAAAGAGAAGGCGAATGGACCTATTGGGAAAAAGGTGGTAAAAAATGGCTAAAATTTGATTACGGCGATGGATTAGAGAGAGTTACGCTTGGTGAAATTGAAGAACGCGATGGCATTACTTACAAGATTGGTAAATATGAGCCTTATATAGGTATAGTAGAAGAAGTTGGCGGGAAAAGAGGATACAAACTTCTTGGCAGATTTTTAGATGGTGAAAGAGATGGTAAGTGGGTTCAATGGTATGATAACGGGCAAGTTGAAGTTCAAGGTGAATATTACAGAGCGAAAAAGCATGGTGAGTGGTCTCTATGGTACAATAATGGAAAATCCAAAGAACAAGGAACTTTTAGTTTTGGAAAAGTTGATAGTTTATACAAATATTGGTTTGACAACGGGCATTTAAAAGAAGAGCAAAGATATAAAAAGGGTCTCCCACATGGCAGGTGGACAAAGTGGTATAAAGAAGACCCTACACTTAAATATGTAGAAAATGGAAACTGGGAATACAAAGACGGTGTTTACAAAGATGAAATTAATGAATTGTGGAGTTGGTGGTGGTATTTAAACGATAATAAAGAAGAAGAGGGATACTATATAGATGGCTTCAAAGAGGGCGCTTGGTTTTCATGGTTTCCAACAGGAATAAAGAGCAGTGAAGGAACATTTTCAAAAAATGAAAGATCTGGGCTCTGGCTTTACTACAATAAAGATGGTGCAGTGACACAAGAACTCACATATTCAAATGATCTATTAAATGGAAGAGAGACTAAATGGGTTATCTCTTCATCAGATAGTTTAGGTAAAGAATATGAAAAATTTTGGAGAAACGGAAAACTTAACGGCCCAGCTACAACCTGGATTGATGGCTTTAGATCAAAAATGATTACCTACAAGGGAGAATCTGAAACAGGGGAAGAATTAGCAATTGGTCCATGGGTGACTTGGTATTTAAATAGTGACCAAATTATGGAGCAAGGGTTCCATAAAAATAATACCAAAGATGGATTGATTACATACTTTTACGAAAATGGTATCAAGAAAAAAGAAGGTAACTTAGCAGCCAATATTGAAAAAAAGTTTTCTAAACCCGAGGGTGTTTGGACTTACTGGAACAAAGATGGCCAAGTTGATTTTACTTTTGACTACGGAAAAAACCTTGATCACGTTAAGTTTAAAGACCTAGCAAAAATCGATGAAACTGAACTACTCTATAAGATTAATGATAATACCAAACCATTTACCGGTGTAATTGCAGACGAAAATAAAGAAGAAGAATATCTATTTTTAGGTAGATTGTTGAATGGTAAAAAAGATGGTCCTTGGATTAGATGGTACGAAAGTAAAAAAGTGCCTGAAGTTGTTTTAATGCCTGTCCCAGAACCCCAGCCGAGAGGAACATGGAGTGGTGGGAAAGAAACTCTGGGCGCATATAAAGAGGGTAAAAAACACGGGCTATGGACAACATATTACTCCAATCAACAAATTAAAGATATTGGTACCTATGAGAATGGTATTTATAATGGTAAATGGACATTTTATTATAAAAACGGAGAAAAAGAAAAAGAAGGTACCTTAAAAAATGGTAATGCTCATAGTAAGTGGGTTTTTTACAATGAGAATGGTGAAAAGACTCAAGAGGGGTTATTTAACGAAGGTCTGAAAAACGGGAAATGGATAGCATACTTCGAGGATAGAAAGCTTACTGAGGGTGAATATCTAAATGGTAAAAAAGATGGCACTTGGACTAGTTGGTGGGATTATGATAAAACACGCAAAGAAATGCAAGGTGCCTATAAAAGTGGAAAGATGGTTGATAAATGGTATTTTTACAACAATAAAGGAAATTTAAAAGAAATAAGATACTTCTCCCCTGTTTTTTAATTACTATTATTAATATTATCTTACTAGTAATTAATAGTATTCTTGTGAGATATAATAATTCAAAAAATATAATATATAAAATATCCTTTCAATATTTTATTACTATCCTACTCATCTCCATCGCCTTGACATCCTATTATGGTTGTAGCAGTAGAAATGAAATCTTGTCCCAAGAAACAATCGAAATAACATTTGTAACCAAACAAGATGCAAGTTTATATAATGATATTCTAGATAAAAAAATAATTGACGAAATACCTGCTTTTATCAAAGTGAATGCACTGGAAAAAATAGTGATAAGTACCAACAATAATGAAAAAGTGTATTACAAAACTATTTTTAATAATAAAGAAGGTTGGCTAGAAGCCATATATTTAGCTGATATAAAAAAAAACAACTATAAAAAATTGAAGCCAGAACCAGCGATCAAATTAGATATACCTTTAGAAAAAAAACGTAAGATATCAAAAGTTATAAATAATAAAAATTACTATGTTCAAATAGCTTCTTTTCAAAATGAAAATAATGCAAATAATTTATTTAAAGACCTAAAATTAAGCGATGTCTCACTGTCCTTAGAAAAAATTAAATCGACAGGAGGAAACTACTTCTATAAATTAATATCAAGCGGATACAACAATAAGGCCAAAGCTATAGAAATCATAAGAGAAATCAAAAAAAAGAGGCCTGATTTAAAACCTATTATTAAATTAGCTAATCGAGTCAACACCTCACCTCTATCAAAAATATTAAAAAAAGAAAAAAGAGGTAAAACTGAATATTACACAATTCAATTAAGCTCTTTTGATAATAAAAAAGCCGCAGAGAATCTAGCAAAAAAAATGACAAACTTAGGTTATCCCGCAAAAGTGACAGAAGCATGGGTAAAAGAAAAAACTTGGTTCAGAGTTCAACATGGTGAATATGAAATGATATCTGTAGCAAAGCAAGTTTCCATAAAACTAAAAAACAAATTTAAATTCAGTCCTTGGATTTCAAATATTTATAAATAAATCAAATAACATTAATAAATAAAATAATAGAAAGAATAAGCAAATGAAGTATGTATATAATTTTGGTGATGGCAAAGCAGATGGCAAAGCAGATATGAAAAATTTGCTTGGTGGTAAAGGCGCAAATTTAGCAGAAATGAATTTACTAGACATACCTGTCCCCCCAGGTTTTACTCTTACCACAGAAGTCTGTTCAGAATATTACAAAAACAATAAATCGTTTCCTGAAAGCCTAACTAGTGAAGTAAAAACATCCTTGTCTGAAGTTGAATCAATAATGGGAACAAAATTTGGAGATTCAAATAACCCATTACTTTTATCAGTAAGATCTGGCGCAAGGCAATCTATGCCAGGAATGATGGAAACCGTCCTAAATATTGGATTAACAAGTGATACAATACCAGGGCTTATTCAAAAAACCAATAATCCTAGATTTGTTTATGATGCATATAGAAGACTTATAACAATGTATTCAGATGTAGTAATGGAAAAAGCGGCTGGTATTGAGCAAGGTGGAGACAAAGGAATTAGACATAAACTCGAGCATCACCTATCCACTTATAAGTCCAGCAACAACTTAGAAAATGATACCGACTTATCTGAGGATGATTGGAAGATTGTAATAGAGGTATTTAAAAATGAAATAAAGACATCCCTAGGATCAGAATTCCCAGATAATGCTGAAACTCAATTATGGGGAGGAATAGAAGCTGTTTTTAAAAGCTGGAATGGTGCAAGAGCAATAAGTTATAGAAAAATTGAAAATATACCAGAGGAATGGGGAACAGCTGTAAACGTTCAGACTATGGTTTTTGGTAATACTGGAGAAGAATCAGCAACTGGGGTTGCTTTCACTAGAAACCCCGCTACAGGCGAAAATATATTCTTTGGTGAATGGCTTACTAATGCACAAGGTGAAGATGTAGTGGCTGGACTTAGGACCCCCAACCCTTTAAATGAAGACACAAAAACAGAAGGAACAAGCCACCTGCCTTCATTAGAAGGTTCAATGCCAAAAATATATGAAGAACTTTATATTATAAAAAATAGACTTGAGCAACATTACTCTGACATGCAAGATATTGAGTTTACTATACAAGAGGGGAAATTATGGATGCTACAAACTAGAGTAGGAAAACGTAATGGTGTAGCTGCAATAAAAATAGCTGTTGATATGCATAAAGAAAAAATGATTGATAAAAAAGTCGCTCTAATGAGAGTAAACCCAAATCAACTTGATGAATTACTGCACCCAACTTTAGATAAAGCGAGTGAAGATAAAGCTACAAAATTGACAAAAGGTCTTCCAGCCGGACCAGGTGGAGCAAAGGGGAGAGTCGTTTTTACAGCAGATGATGCTGAGACTTGGAATGCTAAAGGGGAAAAAGTGATTCTCGTTAGAGAAGAGACCTCTCCAGAAGATGTTCATGGAATGCATGCTGCTGAAGGAATTTTAACTGCTCGAGGAGGAATGACTTCTCATGCTGCATTAGTTGCAAGAGGTTGGGGAAAATGCTGTATTGTAGGGTGTAACGAAATCAGTATATCTGTAGAGAAAAAGACTATAACTATTGGAAGTGAAGTAATTAAAGAGGGTGATTGGATAACAATGAATGGAACCTTAGGTATAGTTTACCTTGGTCAATTAGATCTCACACCTGCGGATCCAGATAAAAACCATGAATATAAAGAATTGATGATCTGGGCAGATGAATTTAGAAAGTTAAAGATAAGAACAAATGCTGAAAGCCCTGAAGATGCTCAGCAAGCAATAAAGTTTGGCGCTGAAGGAATTGGCCTCTGTAGAACTGAACATATGTTTTTTGATGAGAAAAGAATTCTTGCTATGAGAAAGATGATATTATCTGAAGATGATGAGAATAGAAGAAAAGCAGTAATGGGATTATTACCATTTCAAAAAGAAGACTTTAAAGAAATTTTAAAAGCGATGGAGGGGAAACCAGTAACAATTAGGCTATTAGATCCTCCTCTTCACGAGTTTATTACATTAGATGATAAACAAATAACTGAATTAGCAGACGATATCGGAATTGATAGCTCAATCGTGAGGCAACGCATTGCAAGTCTTCATGAATTAAACCCCATGCTTGGTCACCGTGGATGTAGGTTGGGAATTGCTTATCCTTCAATAACTGAAATGCAAGCTCGTGCCATCTTAGAAGCGACGGCAGAGCTCGTAAATGAAGGTCTTAATGTTCTACCAGAAATAATGATACCATTAATAGGAACTGTAACAGAATATGTTGACCAAGAAAAAATAATACGTAATGTAGCTTCAGAAGTTGAAAATAAGTTTAATCTAAAGCTGAACTATTTGGTTGGTACAATGATTGAGCTACCTAGAGCATGCTTGACTGCAGATGAAATTGCTGAACATGCAGAATTTTTCAGCTTTGGGACCAACGATTTAACTCAGACCACATATGGTTTTAGCAGAGATGATATAGGGTCTTTTTTACCAGAATACTTAGATCGGAAAATATTACCAGGCGATCCCTTTCAAAGTTTAGATGTTAAAGGTGTGGGAAAATTGGTAACAATGGCAGTTCAATACGGAAGAAGAGTTAACCCCTCTTTAAAAATTGGTATATGCGGTGAACATGGTGGTGACCCAGATTCCATTCATTTTTGCAGAAATAATGGTCTAGATTATGTTAGTTGCTCACCATACCGTGTTCCTATTGCAAGACTCTCAGCAGCACAAGCTGAGTTAGTTTAATTTAATTAATAAAAAAAGCCCCGAAATTGGGGCTTTTTTTAAAGAGTTAATTGCAAAAAAATTTTACTACTCTACCATCTCTCCGCCACCCATCATATCAGCTAAATTGAAAACGCCTTCTTTTTCCATTTCTTTTGCTGCAGAAACAATAATTTTCCTAGCATCATCAACTTCTCTTTTTGGTTTAGGACCTTCGACTGGTTCAAACATGGCTTGCTTCTTTTGAGGCAAATTACCTATTACTCTATCTACAATCTCTTGATCTATACCTTTCATAGCCATAGATAGAGCATCAAGCTCAACACTATTACAGAGATCTCGTAAGATACCATCTGGGAAGTTTTCTAAAATATCTTCAAACGTTAAGACAAGCATTTTTACAGCTTTATAAAGCTCTGAATTTTCATTTTGAAGCGTTTGCATATATCTTTCACCTTCATCAGCATCCATCTCTCCTATTAAATCAGCAATTTCTTTAGCACCTCCTCTAGAGAATTCTACCGGTTTTGGTAGATAAGATGCTTTTTCTTTAAGTTTTCCAGCAACTTCTACAATAGCTTCTAATGGTATTTCTTGTAAACTGCCAAGTTCAATAAGAACTTTCCCTTTTTGTTCAGGCTTCATTCTCTCTAGAATAATCATTCTCTTTTCTGGTCCTAACTGAGCTAATGCAATTCCTACAACCGGTACATCTTCATTAGCTAATAATGCAATAAGTTGCTCATCTGTCATTTCAGTTAAAAACTCGAAGGGTTTAATGGGTCCTTCATCCTTATCATCATCACTTTCATCAGAAAATTGTTCGCTTAAAAACCCAAAATAAAACTCTTCCATAACGCGTCTTTTTAAGGTAAAAGAAACATTACCCATTTCGCGAATAGTTGCACGTATTTTTCTGACCTCTGTACGCGACAAGCCCTTAATTAGAGATATAGCAAGACTTTCACCAAGCACTGAGAAAAGAATTGCTACTCTGTGAAGCCCTGATAGGCGGTTATAATCTGTAATCATATTTTAACCTCTCATCCTTACTTTTCTTTTTCTTCAGAATCACCACTGTCTGCTGGTTCTTCAGCAGATTCCTGCTCAGGCTTTCTTGGTGGTGTAGGCTCTGGTTGCTCTAACCATTCCTTAACAATAGTTGTAGTTCTATCTGGTTGACCAACACTCATGGAAACAACCGATTTCCGAATGTCATTTATTTCACTACGAACGACATCAGGATCATCATCACTTGATGGTAAAGAACCTTCTTGTTCAGATACACTTTCACTAGCTTGAGTTATTTGCTGAGGTTCTACTTCAGGTACTGTAACTACAGGATCTTTTACTTGTACTGTTGGTTCTTCAATCTTTTTATTTTCAACAGGTTTTTCTTCTTTTTTTGGAGCTTCTCTTTTTCTTCTCTTTGGCCTTCGAGGAGGGGGAGGCATCATCCAAGGAGGAACAGGAGTCTGCCTGTTATTGTTTTTTAGTAAAACAAAAATTAATGCAAGTATTAGAAAAAAGACTATGGCACCAAGAGCAATTAAAATAATAAAAGTATTTCCACTCTTTTTTTCCATATTTTCAGCAAGCTGATCAAGTTCTTCTTGAACACTATCAAGCTCACGAATCTTATCAGAAATTTCTTTTTCTCTTACTTCTTTTTGTTTTTCTCTATCATCCATCTCTGATTGAATCTTACGTTTTGCTTTTACTTCTTCGTCTTTCGATTTCGTTGTTACCGCAACTTGAAGTGACTTTGCTAACTCATCTAATTCACCACTAAGACTAACATATCTTAAAGAATCAATACGTTCTTGTTTGCTAACGGTTTTAAGACTATCTCTTCTTTCAGAAGACTTTAACATCGACTTCAGTGCCATAATTTCATCATTCAACTTTTTTAGCTTTAAAGAATCTCTTAAAAGCATATCGTTTTTTTCTTGATTATAAGCTCTGTCTTTAGCTTGTTCCTCTAATTGAGATATTTGTCCTTCAAAAAATTTCCTATCATCTTCTCGTCTAGCAGTCTCTTCATCTTTATATCTAGTTAACTCATCTTTCCATGTCGCATCTTGTGAGTTTTCTTCATACACTCTTTTTTGTTCTAATAACTCGATTTTTTCAGCGATGTTTTTCAACATTATCTGTTCTGCAGAGCGCTGATCTCTCTTTTCTCTAAAACTTGCCGTCATAATAGTAAGCTTATCGCCACGGTTCCTATCAAATTTTGAAGCAGCCATTGCCAATTGACGAATATTTTCAATTAATTCAGGCGCAGCACCTTCTTGCAAAATTAAACTGATGTACATTTTTTTGATTTCTGCCCTTGAAGGACGAGTTCTAGATAAAACTTTATCAACTCTAAGCTCACTTGGATCATCACCAACACTGGAAACCTGAATTGGATTTTTAGTTTCAACTGACATCACAGGCGGACGTGGATCTTCAACTTTTTTATTACTTTTATTTGAATTAGTAAAGTCCATTTCAAACCCAGGAATAGGTAATCCAACTGAATAAGTAGATTTTTCAGATGTTTCATCTGATTCTATAGATTGTTGAATACTAGACAATGATTTTTCAGTTTTGGTCTCTTGACTTAGATCTTCAACTACTGAACGCCTAGATTCCCTTTCTGCCAATACTGTAATTTGTTCTTCTACTTCATCACTTATTTCTAAATCTATATCAACATTTATTACATATTTATTATTATCTATAATTTTAGATAGAGCGTCCTTAACTCTTTCTCTAATATTATTCTCAACCATTAGCTTCTGCGCTAAATAGCCAGAACCTTGCCCAACTAAAAGGCCAGCGAACATAAATATCACTAACTTCTTTTTGAGATTTAAAACTGCTTTTATCATGAAATACTCCTCGGTATGTATTTAATCATCATAACTTGTTCCTGACCGCCCCTTTCCATGATGTGGCGGATTTAAAAAAGTAATTTGAATTCTTCTGTTTTTAGATTTCATTTTTTCGTTTTTGTTAAGACCTAAAACCGTTGGCATTTCTTTACCATCTTTAGTTAAAACAGGCTCTTTCCAAGTTAAGGTTAACGGATTCCACATAGGGTTTTGTTTTCTTATACTGTCAAGACCATGGGGTGACCAAGGTCCATAACCAGCAGCTAATAGCCTTGGAGCTGGTATTCCTTTCTCTATCATATACCTAACAACACTCGCACCCCTTGCTGCAGACAGCTCCCAGTTTGTCGCGAAAGTTTTTCTCCATTTTTTAGGCATTCTATCAGAATCAGAATGACCAGCAACCTCAACCTGAAATGGACTATTTTGAATTTTTGGTATTATTTCTTCATCTAAAAGACCTTTTAACTCATCTTTCATTGAGGCTTTACCAATCGGAAATGCGTAATCCCCTTTAATATTAACTATTAAACCTTTTGAACTAGTTTGAATATCAATAGGAGGGTCTCCCTTAGGACTTTCTTTTTTCATTTCTTCAATGGTCTCTTCCATCTCTTTCTTCATGGAAGCTAAGTTTTTAATAGGCTCAAACTCTCCCTCAAGTTCAGCTTTCCCAGATGATTTTATTTCACTTCCAAGCGATTTACCTTCAGAATTAGACATTTCTTGTAATTTTACGGGGTCCATTGTTGAAATAGCCGCTAATAATACAAAAAAAGCAAATAATAGAGTCATCATATCTGCAAAGGTACCAAACCATCCAGGAAGGCCTTCCTCAACAGAGTCGGCTCCGGCTTGGAAACCTTTATTATACCCTTTTTTAAATTCTACTCCAGCCATAAAAAAACCTTAGCCTTCTGATTTCCATTCTCCTGGAGGAATAAACGAATTTAATTTTTCGCGTACAATTAAAGGGTGCTTTTTTTGATGTATTAGTCGAGTGCCCTCTACTAGAAGTGCTGCTGACATAGATGTTTGAGTGGTTTTATTACCCATTTTATCTGCCATCGGAAGAAAAAATAAGTTTGCAAACACAGCTCCATAAAGAGTCGTAATTAGCGCTGCCGCCATACCACCACCAAGATTATCTGCACCGCCCTCTCCTCCAAAACCAGCTAACATAAGCACTAAACCAATTAGAGTCCCTACCATGCCCCAAGCAGGAGCAAGGTCGCCCATAGATTTTAACATAGACTTCTGAACATTTTCTCTTTTTTCTCTGTATTCAATTCTAGTTTCCATGATTTCAGTAATCTCATCTAGAGAGTAACCATCAACCACCATTTGAACACCATCTTTAAAGAAATAATTTTTTATACTATCAACTGACTTTTCAAGATCAGCTGCTCCTTTACGACCTACATCTGCCACTTCAACTGCTTCATCAACTAATCCACCCATCTTATCATCTGCTGGCTTAAGCACTGCTCCAATAGCTTTTCCTAATGCGAGCACATGTGGCATTGGAAATGCAACAAAAATAGAAGCTATCATACCTCCAAATACAATTCCAAAACTAGGTGCTGATAAAAAATCACCAAAACCCCCTGCTGATCCCTCAACAAAGAGAGCATAGGCAATACTACCAATCATAGCAGCTAACCCAAGTACAACACCTGCAATTAATGCAATATCCATAAATTACTCCTCAAATAAATTAGCATCTTTGAGGCGGTTCTCATGAAGCGCCTTCAAAATATTTCTAACATCATCATATTCAGGATCTAACCTAAGAGCTAGATTCCAGTTAATTGTGGCTCTTTGAACATCCCCTAATTTGTAATATATAGAACCACGTCTAGCGTAAGCTAGAGCTAAATCAGGCTTCAATTCCAATGATAAATCAACTTCTTTCAATGCTTCACGAAAATCTCCAGCATAAAAGAATCGAAGACTTCGTGAAAGATGCCTCATTGATTCATTCATGTTTTTTCCTTGAACATTTTTACCAAGTTTTAATTGTTTCAATGAATCAACGAGAAATTGTGACTCCTGCTCTAATGCAGACAATTGAACCATTAGGTTTCGCATTTCATTATTCATCATTAGCATTGAATCTCTTAACGACATAACAGTGAAATCTGCCATAGCAATGGTTGAATCCATATATGCTGGAACAGTTCCATCATTAGAAAATGCCAAATTTGAAATTGATAATGCCTGATTCGATGGTCCACTAGATGAGGACCTCGAACTCCCTCCTGTTCTAGGTACCGCCATATCAAATCCAATCGTGAAGGCCGGGTGACCTGACCAATATCGCGTTTTCCAACTAGGTAAACGCTCTATGTGGGTGAACCCAAGGTTCAGGCGGTAATCCGAGGTAAGGGGGATGCGGAGTCCCACATTGACACCTGTTCCATCGAATTCACCCACAATATCCATTCCACCATTTCTACCGAAATAAGGTGTTTTCAATAAGAATCCAACAAAGACACCAGCATTTGCCGTTTGCGCTGAATCACTTATTACTTTAACACTGTCCATTGGACCAAGGCCTCCCGTGCCAAAACCCATGAAAGTGCTCATTTTATAATCACCCAAGTCTTTTTCACTAGCTAAAACGAGAAAAAAAGATAGTAGGTCAGTATTTAAACTTAAAACTTGTTCATCATCTTGATTATTTTGAAAAACAATGTCTTGCAAGCCCACAGAAAGAGAAATGTCATTGTAAACAAAGACTCTTTGCTGAAAATGAAACCCAAATTCTACTTGTGGAGAATATTGAGATTTTGAAATTAAGTCTAAAGAAGTAGTATCACCACCTTGAACAGCAGAAAACCCAGCAGAAAAACTCTTGCCAAATTCCATATCAAAATATACACCTTTTGCCGTGTTTATCGGATCAAAATTGTGCAACTCTACACCAAAACCTGTTCTAAATATATATGGGGCTTTTTCAATGCTTGATGTTGGAATTCGCATCATAAGTCCCGGTCTAGTATAGGCAACCCTAGCGGATGCGAAAATCATGCTCGATATAAAAATAGAAGAGATTATGATATTTTTAATATTGTTCATTAAATGTTATATGTTTCGTATTTCTTCTTCTGCAAAAGTTTTAAATTCACTTTTTGGAAATAGTTCAACAAGCGATTGAAATGCTTTTTGTGCTTGAATGACCATCCCAATGTTTCTATAAATTATACCCTTTTTAAATAAAATTAAATCTGAATACTCATCATCATTTACTAATGATAGTTTATCTAAATGATTTAGAGCTTGCTTGTATCTACCGATGCTTTCATAAGAATCAGCTAGAAGAAACAATGTTTTACTAGAGTTTTTATTACCAACATTATCAACTGGCAGCAAGCTAAGACTTTCAATGCAATCATAATATTGTTCATTATTATAATGAATGACTCCTTTAATAAAAAGATCAGGGTCAAATTTTTGCAAAACTAATCTTTTAGTTTGAATCTCATTTAGAGTTGGAACAACTTCAGACATTTCTACATTTTTTGATATGTTTTCAAAAGGGAGTGAAGATTCTTTTTGAGGTTTCTCTGATTCAACATCAATAAGGTTTGCATCTAAAATTTCAGCGTTTAACCTTTTTTTAAGTCCAGTAATTTGATTTCTTAAATTAGAGTTTTCAATTTCTAACTTATCTAGTTTTAATTCAAAATCTTTTTCAATATCAGTAACTTGATTTGTAATTCTATCCAATGATGAAATCATATCAGATGTAGTCGCCATATAAATAGAACTGGACCTTGTTCCTTTGACAGCGTTATTTGATTTTAATATAGGCGTTGGAGAAGATAAATCCGGTAGTGCCATTCGTTGGTTTTTTGACTCAATAACAACGCCCATATCTAAGAAAAATGTGTCACCACCATCATTCTGACAAACTGCCACAGACATTAAACAAATCAATATAATATATAAGTATTTTAACATATTCAAAATATTTTTATTGATACTCTTCCCAATCTATAACGTAGGAATACCCTATGAAAGAGCCAAAATCTTGCGGGACATATAATTCAAATTTTCCAATAGCGCCTGGAAGTAAACTAGCATCTGAAACAATTCCACTATCGAAAGTATTATATGAACCTTGAATGAAAGTAGTAAGTGTACGCGTTTCTCCACTCCAGTTTTTTCTGAAAACAAAATCCATTTTAACAAAATCAGCTCTTCTTCCGCCGATGTTTTTAATTTCACCATTAAAAACAATATTTCCTTGACTGTCTTTCTTCTCAGTTACATTCCCCATAAGAACACAATTTGCAGAGAATTTTTTCCCTGCATCCCTATTAGAAACACTTGAAGACGTATACTTTGGAACTGTTAATTTTGGCATGGGTGGAGGAGCATAACTTTCTCTGATTTGCTCCGGAACATATTCTTGCTGATCTTCAGTAATCACATTATCAACTATCCGAACAACCTCATCGCGCTTTATGATAAGATAACCGACCAAAGTCTCAACTTTCAAAGATTTATCATCCTGATAGACAATTTTACCAAAAACAGTGCTACCGTTTTTTAAAATTATTTCTTTAGAATAAATAGTTAACGGATTAATCCACATTTTACTTAAAGCCTTAATATCATCCATCTCTCTACTTAAATGCTTGAATTCGGCCGTTAATTTTTTAATCTCAAAATTAAGTTCATTTACAATAAAATCATTTGAAGCGCCGCCAGAAGATTCAGCAGTTTGCGGAACAGGCGAATTTCCAACAACAGGGTTCGCAGAAGTGACCACTGAAGCAGGCGCCGATGATGTGACAACTTTTTCAGCAGAAGCAACGGATGAAGCACCAATTTTCACTTCTAGATTGTCATCATCTTCTGTTACACTAATAGATTGTTCATGGATAACTTGCTTATCCTGAAAAACCTGAAGTGTATATTCCCCCTCAGGAACATTCTTTAGTTTAAACGCACCACCTTTTTTAGTTCGCGCATCTTTTTTTGTGCCCGCTAGTTCGACTTTAACTTTTCCATCAGCACCTATTACGGTTCCCTTTAAGTCGTACTTTGCAGCTAAAGACACAGAATGCCCTAATAGCAATAGAACGTACAGCGAGTGTACAACTCGCCTGACAAAGCTAAATTGTTTAATCATATCTTTTACCTCGGATATTTTTAGTCACTTTGCATCTTACAATACAGAGTGGGAGCAATCTTACTTAATAATTAATCACGTGTCAAGAAATTATTAATTATTATAAATATTTAAGCTTAATAGAGGAGGGTGACACAACATTATTTCCAAAATGAATCTAATTTACTTTTTCGGGTTTTTGCTTTTTTATACTTTTTTTGGACCTCAATCTTGATAACTTCACTTAATTCCAAAGATAAAGATTTTTCGTAGGATTCAAGAATTAAATCAAATTCAGTATCACCTAATTTTGTATATGAAATAGCCATCCAATAAAATGGCTCTCCTTTTTTGGGGAATAAATTTGAAGCTTTTGAAAATTTTTCGATTGCATCCCACATGCCATTTTTATTGCCTTTTTTTACCAATACTCGGCCCTCAGCAATCAACAAACTATAGTTGGACAGTTTATTATCACTATTTAATGAAATAGCTTTCTTAAAATGATTAATAGCTAAAGATAATTCCCCTTCAATTAAATAACTTTTACCTATATTGTTATTAGCATTCGTTAAAGCATCTATAATGTTTTGATCATTTTTATTTTCAAACATTAGTGAATCTTCAATCGCTAATAATAAACGAGGATTTTCCGTGCTCATTTTTTTATAATTAGTCCCTGCACAGTTGAATAAATAAAACCCTACAATAATTAATAAAAAAACCTTAATAGTTTTTGTTTTTACCATTTTACCTCAGCCATATATATGTTACTGCTGCATTTTTCCTACCAAAGTCATTGTCAAAAGGTTGGTTGCAATCGCTCCTCATATCAACCGCATCCTTATTAAACATATCATAGCTTTCACCATATATTACTTTATTGAACCTCCCTTCTTGATCGCTACACCATTCTCTTACAGTTTTTCGTAAGCTACCAGAACCGTGACCGGTAATGACCTTTATAACTTTAACTTTATTTTCAAAAGAACATTGGCTTACTGTAGTCTCGAGAACAGTCATTGCTTCATCTGGTGATTTACCGTTATGACCGATGTCTAATACTTTCAAATATTCTTGCTGCATAATGTATAAATTTTAATATCTTCTAGTTAACTATATACACTATTTATTTAATTAAATTATGAAAAAAATTATTTTAGGCCGTACAAATAAAAATGTCTCCATAATTAGTCTCGGCGCATGGTCACATGGTAAACAAAATACTAGCGGCGGCCACAATGTTGGCTGGTCCAATCAATCTGATCAAGATTCAATAAACGCCTTGAAAAAATCATTTTCATTAGGCTTAAATCATTGGGATACAGCTGACGTTTATGGTGAGGGACACTCAGAAAAAATTATTGGGTCAATGTGGACAAAAATTTCTAGAAAAAACATATTTCTTGCAACCAAAGTGGGTTGGGACAAAGGACCACACAAACAATGGTATGAACCCAATTATATGAGACAAAAAATTGAACAGTCTCTAACTAATCTCAGAACTGACTGTATTGACCTTCTTTATTTACATCACTGTAATTTTGGAAACAATGATGAAACCCTTGATGAAGCAATAGAAATAATTAGCCATTTTAAAGAAGAGGGGAAAATACGTTATATTGGGTTGTCAGATTGGTCCTCGTCAAGAATTATGAAATTCATTGACTCGGTAAACCCTGACGTAGTGCAAACCCTTTACAATGTCTATGACATTGAATATGAGACATCAGGACTAAAAAATTATGTAAAAGCTAATAATTTAGGCGTTTGCTTTTTTTCACCTATAAAACATGGTATTTTGACAGGTAAGTACGATTCTATTATCGATTTTCCAAAAGGCGATTTTAGAAAGACAGTAAAAGAGTTTAGAGATATTGATTTTATAAAAAAGATGCAGCTAAATAGACAAAAAATAGAGGAAAGATTCCCTCATTTTGGAGCTAATGCAATAATGCACGCATTGCTTGGATCAATCTTATTCGATAATCCTACAGGTTGTGCTCTTTTAGGTCAAAGAAACGAATCTCAAGCATCAGCAGCAGGAGGACTTGATAAAATGCTCACTGAAGAAGAAGCCTCTTGGATACTTTCATTATATAAAAATTAAAACATGAGCATTTTTTCAAAACTAGAAACCTTAGCTTACCTTAATATTGTTGTTCCTCTTCAAGGAAAAGCAACTTTTGATTTTGTTAAAAATCATTATTCAAAAGGTATGAAAACGCTCGATTTTGGTTGTGGAACAGGTTCGAATTCAAAACTATTTCACGCAGAAGACTATATCGGGGCTGAAGTAGACATGAGCAGAGTCCAAAGCTCAACAAAAAAGTATGCTAAAAAAACATTTGAAAAAATTCCAATAATAAACTCTGCTGACAATAAACTACCCTGGGAAAACGACTCTTTTGATTTAATCTTTATTTCCTTGTGCCTTCACCATATAAATGCAAAAAATTGCAAACTTATTTTTAAAGAATTTAATAGAGTTTTAAAAAGTAGTGGTAAAATTCTAGGATTAGAACCCTGTGTAATTGAAAAAAATTATTTTTCCAATATTTGTATGAATGTTTTAGATGCTGGTGATTACATACTCCCAATAGAGAATTATAAAAATATTTATGCGAGTGAATCTTTTAAAACTAATCATATAAATATTGTAAAAACCTTTGGCTATAACCTTTGGCAATATAGCTCAAAACCAATTAGCGATAAATCAACCCCTTATCAAGGTGGCATGACAACTTACAGAAGGTTCATGAAACCAGTTCATGTTTTAGGTTTATATGGTAAATGGTTTGTTTTAGTTTTTTTAGTTTTTCTTTTTTTAAAAAGCTTAATTAACGTAATCATCAGCACGTAAAATAAAAGTTGATATTTCAACCTCAAAAATATCTTCTGCGGTGTTTCTCATTTTATAAGAACCTTTCATTACTCCAAGAGGAGTTTTCAGAGGACAAAAACTAGAATATTTAAATATCGCTTCGGGTTTTATGATTGGTTTTAAACCTATTACACCTGGGCCTCGAACTTCTTCGACCTTCCCATCTCCATCTTGAATGTGCCAATATCTTGATAAAAGCTGAACATCAAAAGGGTTTTTATTTTCAATAACAACATCATATGAAAATAAAAAAATCGAGTTTCCAGGTAATGAACGATCTTGGATAAAGTTTGAATGCACTTTAATACTAATATTATTGTTTTTTATAGACATAAATTCAATGGTATTAAATTAAGTTAATTAAAATTTATTATGACAGAAAACAAAAGCTTATTATCAACTATTTTAGTAATTATAATAGTCGGACTTTGTTTTTTCTGGTTTCGTCAAGTAGGTCCTGGTGTAAATAGTTCCTCTGATATTTCAGAAAAAGACATCGTTGAGCACATACGATTCCTATCGGATGACAAAAGAGCTGGTCGTTACCCTGGAACACGCGAATCTAAAGATGTTATTGCTTATTTAATTAATCAATTAAAAAGTTATGGTGTTCAACCCGCTGGCGAAGGCTCTTCTTTTAAACAAACATTCAGTATTCTAGATAGTGTAAAAATTGGAAGAAACAATTCGTTTAAAATAAATGATCGCCCTTTAAATATTGAAGAAGATTACATCCCTCTTTGGTTTTCAGGAAACTCTAGTTTATCAGCCGAAATAGTTTTCGCTGGATATGGTATTAACCTAATAACTGATTCTTTAGTTTGGAATGATTATAAAGATTTAAATGTTGAAGGGAAGTGGGTAATGGTTATGAGACACAACCCTGAAAGAGAAAACCCACATAGTACTTATGCACCACATTCTGACCTTCATAAAAAAATGATAGAAGCAAGAGATCGAGGCGCTGCCGGCATCATTTTCATCTCTCAAGTTGAGGATTCAACTTTAATACCTTTTAAATATATACCAGGATATTCAAAATCAGGTATTCCTGCAATTCATATAAGTAATGAAATTGCTGATGACATCCTTAGCACTGTTGGGAGCTCTAGGAAAGTATTACAAAATAGAATGAATAGAAATCTCAAATCAGAAAGCTTTCGAATTTCTGACATTAAAATATCTTCTAATGTTGAATTAAAAAATATTTATTCTCGAGCAGCAAATGTAATTGGGAAGATTGTAAGCAGAAATCATAAGTATCGTGATGAGTATATCGTTATAGGTGCGCATTTTGATCACTTGGGGTATGGCGGCCCAGGGTCCGGTTCACTTAAGCCTGATACTAACGCTATACATAATGGTGCGAATGATAATGCCTCCGGTACAGCTGGCTTACTAGAGTTAGCTCACAAGCTTCAAAATAACAGACAATTACTAAAAAGAAGTATTCTTTTAATCGGATTTGATGCAGAAGAAAAAGGATTGTTAGGATCTAAGTATTTTATTCAAAACCCTACAGTTGAAAAACATAATATTGTAACAATGATTAATATGGATATGATAGGAAAAATGAAGGATTCAACTGTTATTATTGGCGGTGTAGGAACATCCCCAATATTTGAAAAGATTCTGGATAGCCTTTCTAAAGATTCTGGTTTGAAATTTGAATATAACCAGGCTGGATATGGGCCAAGCGACCATGCTAGTTTTTATTCAGAGAATATTCCTGTTTTGTTCTTTTTTACTGGAGATTATAATAACCACTATCATTTGCCGGAAGACGATTGGCCGTCCATTAATTTAAAAGGTGAAAGACAAATACTAAACGTAATTCACAACACTGTCATTAATCTAAGTAGACAAGATTCAAAACCATCATTTACGTTAGCTGGACCAAAAAAGCAACAAACACAAAGAAACAACAATAAAGTAAAGTTAGGTATTATACCATATTATGGTGCAACAATTGATGGTTTAAAAATTGATAAAATATATGACCCTAATGGCCCGGCTGCTAAAGCAGGAATTAGGGCTGGGGATATAATAAAATCAATTAATAAAAAGCCGGTGAAAGATATTTATGAATACATGAAAAGAATAGAAGGGTTGAAAAAAGGACAAAATGTCCCAGTAGATATCAAAAGAGATGGGAAAATAATTATGCTTACTGTAAGGTTTTAGTTTTTATTTTAAGCTATTGCACCTTTTTTTAATTTTTTCTGTCAGCCCAAGTACCGCCATCACATAATTTTCCGAATGATTATATGCATAAACAGACTTCCAAATATCTCCTTTTTTTTCATAATTAGTACTTCCTGGAGAATACCCGTTTTTAATTAAATAATTAGCAATACTACCTAATACATCTGGCCAATCATGAGGCCTTCTAACACCATCATTATCAAAGTCTACAGAATATCTATTAAAACTAGATGGAATGAATTGACCGAAACCAAAAGCCCCAGCATAAGAACCTTCAATGCTCTGCGGATCTACATTGTCTTTAAAACAATATTCTAAATAAGAAGCTAATTCTCTAGATGCCCACTTTGCTCTTTTAGGCATCTCATGAATTTGAGTATATAATGAATTGAAAACAGTAAACCCTTTATAGTGTTTACCATAATTACTCTCAATTCCTGCAATACTTAGTATTATGAAAGGATCTACGTCGTACTTTTTTGAAACTTTAAAAATTAAATCTTTGTTTTCGCTATAAAACTTTACACCTGCTACAATTCGAGATTCTTTTATAAATAATTTTTTATACTGCTCCCATGATTTTTTTTCATACGGCCTGGCAAAACGTTCTGGTATTTTTAAATGTAATTCAATATCTGGGTTTTTAAAGACCTTGTCAATATATGAAACAGGAACAACATTTTTATTTATCTTATCTAAAACTAATTGATATGCTAAATCGTTTGATAATTCATTTTCGGCAAAAACTATATTTGCTATAATAAATATTAAAAAAGCTTTTTGTACCATATCTTATTTTACGTAAAGAAGTTTTATGCTCTTATCAATATTTTTTGATTTTAACCTGCAAAAATAAATCCCAGCGCTTAGATCATGTCCAAAATTATTTTTCCCATTCCAAACCACAGTGTTTGATCCGCTAGTATAGTTTTGATTTTTAAGTGTGTGAACCTTTTCACCTAATATATTAAAAATATTTAAGCTGACTTGACCTATTTCTTCAATGTCAAAAACAATTTTAACATGTGAATTAAATGGATTTGGAAAGGCAGAATATAAAGTGTGCTTGACAGGAATATTTTTATGTTCTGTATTATTTAAAATTTCAGATACACTATTTACGAAGCCTGGCGTTCCATTTCCAACAGAGAAACCCCAACTACTAGAAAACTCATTTAAAGAATCGGGATGTATAAGTTCAAGAGTTGGCCCATTCCCATCTGGCTCAGTTGGCCAAGGTAAATCATCACTATATTCAACTTGATCAATTAACCCATCAGAAACATCATACAAGCTAATTTCTTCTCCTCCGCCACTAAGACCAAAATTAAAAGAACCATATAAATTAGAAGATTCAGGGAAGAGAGTTGAAAAAGACTCTATATCTTGCACTAAAACAATATAAGAGTTTGATTCAATATTTGAATTTTCAGGAAAAATAAACATATTATCTTCATTTTCATCTGTGAAATACCAACCAGATATATCTACAACCCCAGATCCATTGTTATAAATTTCAACCCAGTCGCCAGTATTAAATTGGTCAGAGCTGTTATAATTAATTTCGTTTATCACTAAATTAATTGTATCGCTAGCGACTACTTCCTCAAATAATGCTGTTATCATCGAATTATTAGAGATTCGCACTTTTATTTTAGCGGTTGAATCAGGGTATTGAGCCCATCCAATAAACCTGTATCCTCCATCTGCTATTGCCTCAATTTCAATTGGAACACTAGGATAATAATAACCGTTCCAAGGATAATATTCAGGCACAATAGAATTAATCTTGATTTCTCCACCCAAGCTTGAAATGAAGGTTACCAACTCCGGACTAGATAAATCAAAAAAACTAGATAAATGCTGTCTCACGTATAAAGATCTGTTATTAGAAAAATTTTCTAAAATTTCAATATGATAATTCCAATCTTG
>Ga0115000_10001224_pt1 | contig 22931 bp, 19 predicted proteins | sample ArcticOcean_MG_C_6_FD_89690 | JGI IMG/M metagenome (GOLD analysis project Ga0115000, IMG submission 89690) | Marine microbial communities from western Arctic Ocean - ArcticOcean_MG_CB8_128 | ecosystem: Environmental > Aquatic > Marine > Oceanic | place: Arctic Ocean: Canada Basin | collected... | reverse complement strand
TGCTCTTAATATTAAGGAATTTTGGGCCAAAATCTCAGATCGTCATTTGCTCTTAATATTAAGGAATTTTGGGCCAAAATCTCTGGAAGCTCTTAATATTAAGGAATGCTGGGCCAAATTTCTGAAAGTTAGCTCTTAATATTAAGGAATTTTGGGCCAAATTTCTGAAAGTTAGCTCTTAATATTAAGGAATTTTGGGCCAAAATCTGAAGTCACATTTGCTCTTAATATTAAGGAATTTTGGGCCAAAATCTCAGATCGTCGTTTCGGCTTAATATTCCGCAGGCTAGGAATTTTGGGCAAATTTCTGAAAGTTAGCTCTTAATATTAAGGAATTTTGGGCCAAATTTCTGAAAGTTAGCTCTTAATATTCCGCAGGCTAGGAATTTTGGGCCAAAATCTGAAAGTTAGCTCTTAATATTCCGCAGGCTAGGAATTTTGGGCCAAAATATCAGATCGTCGTTTCGGCTTAATATTAAGGAATTTTGGGCCAATTTCTGAAAGTTAGCTCTTAATATTTAGGAATCTTGGGACAAATCTTGGGCTAAATATTTAGAGAATTTCTAAAAAGTTTTAGAACATGACAACCACTCAAGAGTTTCATGCCGCCATCGTCCTTATGACCATGCGTGACGACATGCGTTGTGGCAATTTGTTCGGTACCTTGCTTACCAATGTCTCTACCGTCGCGTCACGTTCTCCCACTACCAACGAAATCAATAAAGGCATACCTCGTGATTTTTTTGTAAAGGAAACATTTCGCAGTGGTGGTCGGGTCGATAGGGAATATTTTTCGCCGACTGGCCAGCGTTTCAGATCAATGGTTCAAGTTCGTACATCGAAGGGGACTATTTAAAGTGAGTCATACAAGTAATTGATGCTAAACAATGTTCTTAATAAAATGAGACGTGTTTCAGTTCAACAACGTGTCAACTTATTCTTAAATTACAGAGGACGTGACTGGACAAAAATACCATCTCAGCCAATATATGATGGATGGGATATACACGTTCTTACACATAAATCGGACGACTTTGTAGTCTGTCATGCTCGCTGGGCAGTTGGTGCGACAACAGCTGTCGAAACCACACATTTGACCCTGTGTGGTGATCTAATGAGAACACAAGAAAACAACCTAATCTGTTTGACGCCAAATATTACGCGGTCATTGCATTTAATAAAAACAGAAGAGTTTAATAAATGTTTTAGAACAAATTAATGTATTTGTATTTGATAGTAAAATGTATTTTTGTCCAACATCTGATGTGTGTGCAAAATGCTATATTTTTGAGATCGTATGCCATCCACTGACGGGTTTTCTTTGTGCCATCGCCTTGTTTCCCATTTATTCATGCATTTTTGTTTCGTTTTTTTCAAGGTTTCCAACTTTTGTCCCAGTGTTAAATTTTCCAAGTCGAGAATTGTTCCTTTTGATTTTTCAATCGTGAGAGCATGTCTGCTTATCCTGTCTCTCAGCTCATCATCTTCACCACCCCATCCCCAAAAATTGTTCGGGAACCCATTCACCCGCATAAAATCCCCCTTATGCATCATTAAAATCCCCCCAAAATAGCTTTTTGAGTCATATCGTTTCCACGCGGCCGCAATATGACGAACTGTGCCCTGGGCCAACGGTATTAAATAATCATCAATAATGTCATCCATAGGAAGAAGATCTATATCATGAAAGCAGACAATGTCATGATCTGAAATACCTGCTACATCAACGCCGGCATTCAACAAGGCCCCACGATTGAACAATCTATTGTCAGCTTGTTCCATAATAAAAATATAAGCTGCTGGTATCTTTTGCCGCATGTGGTTTAAAAAAATGGTGAGTTGACGCAGTCTTTCTGGTTGATTCAACGACCGAAAAGGTACAATTATGACAAGCATTGGTGACGAATGTAGTCTGCAAGCCATTTATAGTGCAAATAACTAGATTTTTTTTGGTATTTTCAATCATCTTTTTTTTAGAAATGGTTGAGTGGTGTAATGAAGAGATGTGCTAACAGTATATTTTCAAAGGCTTTAAAATGAATTGAGGATTCGATTTCTTCCGGTATGTTGATGACAAAGGGTAATATCATCTTTTTTTTAGAAATGCGAAGAGGAGTGGTGTAATGAAGAGATGTGCTAACAGTATATTTTCAAAGGCTTTAAAATGAATTGAGGATTCGATTTCTTCCGGTATGTTGATGACAAAGGGTAATATCATTATACGGTGTTCCCACAAAATGGCCAATAACATTAATTACGAAACAACCAGTTAAATAAGCATTTTTACTTTATATTTAGTTATAACTAGGTGTATTTTTTAGATGCATAATGTGGGGATGTGTGTTTTTAGAGTCCAGTGATACACACCCCGGATCCTTCCACATGTATTTGTATTAGCATAGCCATAATATAACTTAAAACGGAGTCCATTCTTACATATGAGTCCGCGCAGCATTTGGGGGCCAATGATGTCTGCAGTTATATGTGCTTTCTCCGGTGCGGTGTCTACAATAAGTAAGCAATTGCCATTTTTTAATAAAAAATAATCAGACTCCCATTTTTTGTATACAAAATTACAAACACATGAACGCCAACCCATTTGCTCCATTTCGTCGAATAGTTGTTTGTTCATACAAAATTAATTTGCTTATATAAATAGCTAATATAGTTATATGTGATCTATAGTTATATGTGATCCATATTTTCATAATGTTTATGACTACCTTGTTCAGAACTCAAGAAATTGCCATTATACCGACCCGTACCTGAATGATTTTCCGAATGGATTGGTGGTTTGGGCGGCCAACTAAATACAGGTTGTTCTTCAATAATTTTCCAACGGACATACCACCAAATACCATCCAAAATAACATGGTGTAACAAGAAAAAAGCGCTCCCTAGTATTAATAAGATATCTTCTGTTCCACACGCTTTCACAAATAGTCCTATAGAACCACTAGCAGCCAACCACAGTGCAATTAACACCGAAATAGATTTGAATTTACGATGTACAGAATCCACCACCATGGGTGCCCATAAAATGGCCCCGGAGAAAAACAATACGTACATACCTAATACAGTGGAATCGGGATCTTGATGCCATATCCATTGTACAGTCATATATAAAAAAGAGAGCAGTGTCAGAATCATGGAAGTAATAAATACACCCAACGGTATTGGATCCAATAAACTTTGGGTGGGAATTACTTGTGTCAGATGAAAATAACTAAATAAAACACCAATACCAAATATCAAAACAATCCACAATAATTCATTGTACATTTATTTCACGAGATGACACATTTATACTATTTTTATACTATTTTTTCTTTTTATTATTATCGAAGAACAGGCTTGTCTCTCAAAAAGGCTTTGTGTTTTTTTTCCAGAACTTCACGACGCTGACGTTCCAAGCTTTCCATGGATTGTCGCCGAGCTTTCAATTCGTCTTCAAATGTTTTGTGTCTTTTGAGTTGTACTTGCTTTTGTAAAGCCAATTTTTGAACCAGCTCGCGCTGTGCTTTCATTCGATATTCAAATGGCGGCCAGATATCGGTGGAAGAACTCGAATAATGTTGGCCGTTATTGATCACATCTTTCCACGTCCAGTTCTTTTCGTTGTCTTTCCAGCAGTACGGGATAGCATATTTTGGGCGTTTCGACGTCGTAAAAGGCACAAAATGTATCAGTACGTCTTTGGAAGCATACTTTTCGTCGGCACAAATCAGTTGAATGTCTGGTCTGCTGAATTTTAATAAAAGTTGTTCCTGTATATGATTATATACAGAATGGTCACCCTCGAAATTTGTCACGAATATCCTTAGTTCACCGTATTTTGTGAGTTTTCTATGCACAATCTCTTCAATGTTGCGTATACTCGTGTTTATAGCATCTTTCACGGACGTTTGGCCAAAAAAACACAAGTAACAAGGGTTTATCGCCTCGTCGAGCATTGCATTTCTGTTGCGCGTTAACATTTTTCTTAAATTATACGAATTAAATACCTCTAAATTTTGAAGTTCTTAATTTTTAGACAAAAAAAAGGAATTCCAGAATATGATCTGACACATCTCCAAATATATCACGTACCACTTTTGCAGTTTGATCATAGGCACGCATACGCTTTTGAAGGCGACGGCATCTTCGCAATGTTTTGCTGGTTTGTTTTAACTTGGGGTAGAGTATACGGTCGCGTAACTGGCGGAAATTTACATTATGATCAATAACTCCCACAAGTGAGGCAGCAGCATTTATGTCGCCACTAATGAAGGCCAGTACATCCATTTGTTCGCGATTTGTGACGCGTTCGGTGGAACGAAGTTGACTGATGCGATCTACATACCGCTTACGATCGTACATAACGGTCGCACGGCGGTGACGGTATTGGAATACGCGCTGAGCACGGCTTTTGGGCATTATGAACTTTTAGAGACTTCCTTAAATATTTAGAGTTTATTTAGAGATCAAAAATAATCTCTAAATATTTAGGCAACTTCTTAATTTTTTACTAGTAAAAAATATGAATACCACCCAAACCAAAACAACGTGCCCGTGGGAGCGCGCAATAAGATTGTCGGACACAAATTCGCTTTGTAAACACGTGTGTGATACTATCAACCTCACAGAGGGTGTCGAAGTTGTCGGTTGTGTTGCCGAACCTGCACCCGACTTAAACAGCAACTCATTCGTCAAAGTATTTCTAAAAAAAAACGGTGCAGACTTATTATTTGATGTGGCTATTCAAGCTGCTTCTGAGTCCGAACCGATCCTAAAGGCCAAGGCAGTCCTGGCACAAGTTATTCTGAACGACCCGCTTCTGTTGCGCGGTGTTTCAAAGTTCAATTGTTCGGAAATTGTCTTTCATGGTCGCAAAATAGATATCACTCAATTTTATGATGGTTATACCATTCAAACAGGTGCTATTATCAACGAAATTATTCGCAATATTTCTGCTGAATCAAATTCCGCACGTATTTGCAGCATCGGATTGGTTCCCATTCAAAAAAACGCTGCATATTTGAACTGTGAAACTACATCAGGCGGTTCGAAACGCTTTTATGAAGAGGACAACATCCGCAAATGGGTTACAGAGAATGGGACTGCGCCTTTTACTCGGGGTACTTGTCAATCGGACGATATTATAATTCATGGGCCGGCTATTGTGCCCATGTCCAATGTGCCCAAAATGGCCCGTTCTCGCGCTCCTGAAGATTCCGTCAAACGGGCGCGTGTTATTCGTAAAAAACATGTCTCATGTCTTTGGGATCGTTCTGGTTCGATGTATTCAATGTCTACACAATCGACACAAGGCCTGCGCAATACTTTTGAAGAACAACGCACTTTGGCACAATCTTCCGGAAATCCCACTCGTTTTACACTAACAACATTTGACAGCATAATTGAGCGGCCTGTGGATATGGATGATATTTGCATGGTGGATATTACACACCTTGATTATTGGGTTTCTCCCCGTGGTCAAACCAAACTCTATGACGCTATTGTGGACGAAGCCTTGCGCCTTTCAGAACAAGTTGCCAAAGGCGAGGATGGCGTCTTTATTGTCATGACAGATGGTCATGACACGAGCAGCGAAGCAAACATCGAAATTGTGCGTAAAACACTCGAAAAGCTACAGAAGGAAAAGGATATTGAATGCATCTTTATGGCGGCCAATATCGGAAACGCCCAAGAAGTAGGCGCTTCATTGGGATTTAATGAAGATACATCACTCACGTTTGATGTACGATCTGCCGATAGGGCATTTCGTTGTGCGTCTCAGTCTGCTCTGCGTTCGGTGACAGGTGGTTCGGTGGCATTTACACAAATGGAACGCCAAATATCACATGCACCCGAAACTGGGAATCGTCAAGCACCCACATCCCTTCGTAGTACAACTGTGACTTAATGATCTTTTTCAGATTCTTCTTTTAAAAAATCCTGAATACCGACTGCAGCTTTTTTTAGCTGTTCGGATAACAGTGTTAATTCGGTAACAGTTGGAAGTGCAAAGGGTGATGCGTTTGGATTTCGGGGTGGTAGTAATCGAGCAGCAATCCATCCCGTAGCCACACCGGATAAAAATTTAAACATAATCTAAATTAAAAAAAAGCTTAAAATAGTGTATTTTTGTTAATTCGATTAAATAATAACTCTTGTTTCATCAATGTACAAAATCAACACGAATCTAATTTGGACATTATTTTGTTAAACCGCATTTTAAGCGCATCCATATCATTGCAATTAAAAATACCAACGGAACACTTGCATTTGTCTAATAACGACTCTATTGAGGTTAACATGTCGTTAACCTTGACAATAGAAATATCGTTACTTGTGAATGAACCAGAAACATGCATATTGCCGTCAAAATCTACTTCGAGTGCATTGGATCTGGATGATTCGTCAAAGCCATTACCAACAACAAATACATTGCTATGATCGTCAATTAGCACCCGTTTGTTATAATGCCCAATGACTAAAGACATATCGTCATGGGCGCGCAAACCGACGCCCATGGCTACCGAATTATCACCGAGGGTCAATGTATTGTTGCCAAACTGAACACTGTTTACGTCCGTTGGATTTTTTTCACAACAATCCAACGGAATACAAACATTATTCCTACACTGACGATTGCTTTTCAACTTGTCGTAATTAGCAGATATGCACCAAGCTGTGTCTTTCGATTGACACGTAATAATTTGCTCCTTTTGAACAATAATGGTTTGTTCCGCAATCTGAGGAATAACTCTTATTTCAGTAACATCAATATTTGCTGCTTCAGCAATAACATCGATAACTTCGTTTCCAGTTAAAGAGTTGACTTTGTCTAAAACAGTTTGTGTATTTGAGCTGTCGTCTACAATAATCGTATACTCTAGCGTTAAAGAGGAAACTAGTCGTCGGCGGTTGGTCGAACTGTCTTCGACAATTATAACTTTTATATTCTCTGTGGGAATGCCATATAATTCAGAAAGCTTTTGAATTATTTTGTCTATGACATTGTCTATAACATTATCATCCAAATCGTTGGCTTCAAGGCCCTCGATTGAAATTAGGTGTTTAACTACACTAATGTGCTTTTCTTCTATTAATATGGGCATCGAAGCCTCAAATGTTAGCTGTCTTTTTAATTTTTTAGAAATCCAAGGACTAGTTTCAGCTGTGAACATTAGTTGACTCATAGAATTTTGTACAGAATCCATTTGCCATTCGTCCGTTTTAGGTCGCCGCAATTCAATGAAAATGGATGACAACCCAAAGCGCAATGAATATATATATAACGGAGTTAAATTGAACCTCCAAAAGTGTTTTTCTAATGTATTGAATATATTATAGATCATATATATATTACGAGGGGGTAAATCGCCTGTTAGTTCAATGTTTTGTGTCAAATAATGCAGTGATCCCGCTTGCATTTGAGTTGTATTTATCCAATCATCATTGACAATAACCGAATATGTGTCAGCCGAGACATTTGATTCGGGAAATGTGATTGGAATGTCACATTCGCCAAAAGAATCGCATGTAACAAAATATTTACGAGAATCATATCCACACACAAAGACATGTCTCGTTATTAACAATACCCATAATATAAACATTTTATTAAAAAGAATCAAATATATAGTTGTTTTAGTTAAATTATAATTAGTCACAAATATCACAAGTCGACCCTAAAGAATTAGGACGCGTACAGCCTGCGCTGTAAGTAATGTGCTCTGTAAGATCACAATACGAAGCACCTTCATGACCATGATCATCACCATCATCACCACCTTCCTCTACCACCACTTGAACTTGAAAAGCCTCGTGGATATTGTCTGGGCTTGCAGCATTGCCATTATGTTCCACATTTTCTTCAAATCCTTCTGTCATTTTACCATAACCGTCAACACACATTCTTTCACATTCATTTGTAGCATTGCGCATCACAACTCCCATAGGGTAATATGTTGAAAATTTAAATTGATTAGTCATATCCGTAGGTGAAATAACATGGCCGTATGCGTTGAGTTGTTGTATGGAGCATGTCATTTTTTTGTCTGTGGTAGATCTATCGTCTTTTTGACAGGCGGCTATGTAAATAATGTCGTTTGGCTTGAATCCTGCTCCTGAAATTGTATATTCGCATTCATTACCTTCTGGATTATCATTACCTTCTGGATTACAATTCGGAACAATGCTTAAACTATTTCCGTACTCATTTTGAGGATATCCGATTTCAAAAGTTTGCTCTGATAGTTTTGTTTTATATATTAATGAACCATGATGACCTTTTGCGTCGTCGCCAGCATTCCAAACCCAATCGTCGTCTATTGTTTGTGACATTGATCCGGGATTGGAATCGACTTTGTCTGCTGAAACAGAGGACAATGTACTTTTAGCACCAATGATAACTTCTAAATTTTCGTTTAAAATTTCAATGCGCATGTCGGATGTAACTTTCTCAATGCCAAGTTTAAATTTTAAATTGCCTGTGTCAACTGAAGCACGCAAATTATTAGTTTGAGAAGACATCAATTTTAATTTGGAAGATAACGCGCCGGCCATAAAAGTAGAAAGTAGAATTGATTTCATTTCTTTTAAAAAATTCGCATATTTATACTGTCTTTTTCTTAACAGCAGTTATACCTGTTTTCTCTTAATTGTCTACCTTCTAAAGGAGCATATTTTTTTTTCTGTAATGCTTCGATATTGGAGATTTCCATTTGTTCTGTAATTTTTCTTGAGAGTTTGAGAAATGTTTCTTGTACATTCATATTTTCTTTCGCGCTTATTTCCATGAATTCGAGATCGTGTGCCTCTGCAAATGATCTTGCGGATTCTGTCAACACCTGCCGTTCGTCTTTAAGTTCTGATTTATTACCGATGATTAATTTCACGACCTTGCGACTTGCATATCGCTCAATTTCAATAAGCCATTGTCGAACATTGTCAAAGGATGTTTCGTCGGTGATATCATAGACAACAATAATGCCATGGGCACCGTGATAATAGCTACTGGTAATGGTGCGAAATCGTTCCTGGCCTGCCGTGTCCCATATTTGAAGTTTAATGGATTTTCCATCCATTTCAACGGTACGAATACGGAAATCGACACCGATGGTGGATATATAGGTTTCGGCAAATGAATTATCGACAAAACGAAGAAGAATGCACGATTTTCCGACACCAGAGTCTCCGATCACTAAAATTTTAAAAAGATAATCATAATCACGATAAGATGATGACATTTACACACAACTATTTGGTTGTTTATACTCAAAAAAAATTAACAAATAATGTTTATAAATAACGACATTCCCAAACATAGATGCACCATCATCAATCATGTAGAATTATATTCAAAGATGGCCTACAAGTATCAGGCGCATACAACGAAGAAAGATCCAATTTATTTAAAATTGCTTTGTTAGGCCATCAGCACTACATTTTTAAACGCGAAATACAAGATCTGTTTATCATTATAGAAAAAAAATGGACTCGAGAAATAGGTACACCCTCGATTTATGACGAATATATCAACCAAGGCGGCCAGGAATGGCCCAAAACGTTTTTTGATGTTATTATGATTTCTAACTTTAAAAATCATATATAGTCCCCGGACTCTTCCATGGCGCGTGTGATCCATATTTTAGAGAATATATGTGTTTTTTGGCCAAAAAACCCAGTGTTATATACATATATTTTTTCTTAAATACAGGGTCTAAATATTTAGAAAATATTAAAAGATGGTGAAGGCAAAAAAACACAAGAAGAAACGTCGAAAGGTGTCTGATGCCTGGAAGAACTTGAAGAAACTACACCGAAAAGGCCCTAAACGTGTCAAGCTTGACAATCCGCGCAAAAAAAACGGCGTGGATCCACTAACAGTGCGCAAAAACATCAAGATTATACGGATTATTGTCAACGATGACGAAAAGAAAAACTTGACTGTTGTTGTTTTCAACAGAGTGTTTCAAGAATTAGGACTGTCAACAGAAAAGACATACACTATGAAAAGAAACCGTCTGACACGAGCAGGAGCCTGCTTAAAGAGAGTATTTGATATTTTTGACCACAATGCGTTTATTACAAAGGCACAGCGTGAGTTGAAACTCGATAATATCGTAGGTCGATGTCTTGTATTTGCAGAGCATTTTAAGACATTCGACACAATCCTGCATATAAATCCAACAGAAGAAGAAGAAGAATCACAAGAAAGTACCGCAGAATATGTTAAGCGGCTTTTTGAACATAAAACACCTAGTAGACAGTCAGATGTAGAGGTTGAATTTATGTAACCGTTCTAGGCAAAAAACGAAGAAACCACGGCCCTTTTTTTCTGTTTCTGTGTGCACGGAGCATTTCTATAAGATCTTCTTGTTCTATGTCCATTTCTTCCAAGGATCTGCGAGTACCATCTTCCATTAGGATGCCTCCCAAACGTTTACCAGATAATATTTTCCATGTCCTTTTTGTTAATTTACAAGCAAGACTTTGTAAAGAATAGTATGCGGTGTGTTGTGGGACAAAATGTACCATGAGATTTTTAGGTTCCAAAATATTAGAATTATCTAGGATTCGTTTATAAAGAGATAATGTTTTTTCTTTATTTTCGTGTGTTGATTTGTGCATACTTATATAAAAATAATCTCTTTTATACCTGTTAATTTTATTCTTCTTTTTTTTCTCCTGCTTCGTAATTTATCTCTGTCCACGAATCATTTGAGGTTAATTTATCTACACCATTATGTTCGTCACGGTAATATCCAAAAAGGAAATTGCCCTTTTCAGGGGATTTCAATGTCAATTTATGATAATGTTCAAAAAAAGAGACCGCGCGACGAATGTTTAAAAAGGGTAAATCACTCCCCGTAAATGAATCACAACCCGCCCAATTTATATTGACAGTCGCTCTTTCAATAAAATCTCTTCGCAAACGAATACTGGCCATGCGTGGGTGTTCGTTAATAGAACCATCATTATAATCATTTTCAGCACAATTTTCAGTGGACGAATCACAGGTTGTTGGCAAGGTAGATTGATCTTCATATATAGTGACAGCCTGTTCTTCTTGAGCTGTTGTCAGGTTGCTTTTAAATTCATCGACCCGATTTGTCAATTTTCTCAAGAAAATTCTTTTCCATATTTTATTACAACCAAACACTGTATTCAAACAGAATGATTTGGAATAATCATTCGCATGCATAGCCGATTGTGCCATTTTAGCAACCGCATAAGCACCAACTGCGCCCGATGTCATCATTAAAAATTTTTGATTGTCGGGATCTTGAAATTGTTTCATGAAAAGTTGGACGGCTGCAATTGTTTGTTTATACAGTTCGGCACCTGCCTCTTTAATTCCTGTTAAAAGAATGGAACCGGCCGCTGTCTTGGATTGTTCAAGAAGAAAAGCTTTTAACAACCCCAATTTGGCCGCTGCTGCTGTTCCTAATTTTGTTACCATAGCTATTGTAGAACCCGCAGTATTCGCAATACCTATAAACAAAGCGGAGGCACCGCCGGACGCTACAAATAAACCTATACCGGCGGCACATACAATAGCGCCGGCCCACCATTTCATATTGTCCGAATTGATTTTTGATATTCTATTTTGAACGTTTTTCTGACACTGTATTACTTCTTTTTTATAATCATTAAACAGTTCGTCGTGCCTTTTATTATATTCCTGTGGAGATAATAATTTTTGAAAGCCAGCTGTGTTGATATCATCCTTTTCGTAATTTATTAAGGCCGTGCGGTATTCCAAAACCGCGTTCAATGCAGATCTTCTTTCTTTGAGGCTTTTCAAATATCCAGAATTTTGGAGTTTTTCAAAAGGTGTTCCAGGTGCATCTTCGTATTTTTTTCGCGCGGTAGTACCTGGAAATAAACAGACATAAAACGGCATATTGGCATTCCACGGACTTGTAGTTTGTCTGGGCTCTCGTAATATGTCCATTACTGATTTCTGTGGATGAACATTACCAAACTGTGTAAACTTAAATCTGCCATATTTTTTTTTATCCCAGTATTCGTCCATAAACCATTTACACACGTCTTTTTCATCTAGATCCCAATCTGAACTTTCGTGAACTTTCATAATTAGATCGATATATAAATTAAGCGAGCATAATTCATTTTTAAGTTGGCGCATAACTATTTCATTTGTGACTTTACCGGCCGGATAAGATTTTTTGAAATATCCTTGTCCTTCTATAGCTTTGAATGCTTGTACAGTAAATGGGTTGTTGCGTACATCTGAAAATGTGGTTTTATTCTCCATAAATTTTCCATCTGCATTTATTAAAGATCTTTTTGTTTCGTTGTCCAATGTTTTGTTGTCCAATGTAAACTCTGCCAAATAGTTTTTCTCGCCCAACGCCCATGGTAAATAGGCAAGCCCGCGAGGTTTAATGGTTCCGTGTAATTTTTGGCGCTGAATCTTAATATCTTTTCTTTTTGCAGTTATTGTAGCAGTATCCACACCACCATGTTCGTAATTTCCATCTTCTTCGTCGTCCCACTCTTTTGGTTTGGTCACTGGTGTTATGATTTGTTCTATATTGTTTTCATCCCGTTGTATATTAAATAATTGATTTTGGTGAAATTTGAATCTGAAAAGTTTTTCTTCGTACTTTAACATCTCCATTTTCTGGTCATTTTCTGCATACATCATATTAGCCTTGTCGATACTAATTTCAACGGCATTTTCTCCACCCGGTACCATCCATGTCGTACAACCCTTTGTGATTTCTTTGTAAATATAAGTTTCGAGTCTTCTTTCTTTTTGTTGGTCAACAGTCATGCCTGAAACATCTTTAATGTCTTCAAAACTATCTTCTAAATATCGAGTAAACCCTGGAAAAAATGTGCGACACCTTTTCCAAGCACCTGTAATGTTTTGCGCAATTTGATCACCCATATCGTCCATCAATCTGCTTTTATTTGTATTTTCTCTCCAAACTTCCATTTGGATATTAACTTCATATTCAATAATTTGTTGTTGGCGTTCTTCCATTTCTAACCGCAATTTCAATAATTTTTCTTCATCCTGTGTGACTTTGGACGAAGTTTTCATCTGATTTATTTTATTTTGGGCTTCTATGTATTTCTTTTTCGCCTCATTTAATTTTGGAAGCATAATTTTGGAAGATTCGTTGGTCGTTGGAAATGCTTGTGCTGTCACAGGCTTTACTTTAAATTTACCAGACTTTTCATTTTTTTTGGTAGCATCATCTTCCGCTTGATGAATGGCGTTGGCTCTCGCTTCTTGAGGATCTGTCAAAGAAAGGAAAAATCTGTCCTTTTCTTTTTTGACACGTTTGAATTCAATTTCATTCAATACCTGAATGGCATAAAATGGGATGTTATAGTTGATTCTTTCCCATGCAAAGTTCAAATAAGGCGCCGCCTCTCCCGGTAAAGCCCCCTTTTCTAGAAATACCGTTTGTTTATTCCGGGCATTATCCATGCATTTTTGGTATTTCTTAAATACATCGTACATTTTCGACAAATCTACAGTGTTGTTGTTGACACGTTTCAATGTTTCCCAGGTATCTTGCCAGCACGTTGAAATTGTACCAAGTATTAACTTGGACAAACTATCTGGATCTAGTCCAGTATATTTAATCATACCGCCAATATAAGGGATTTCTTGCAAAAAGCCAAAGATTTTTTTGAAAACATTATTTTCTCCCATCAAATGTACGTCAATGAATTTTTCAGCTTTGTCAGCAAATGAACCGACCCCAACTTTTTCCAATAAAAGACCAAAAGCTCTTAACTGATAATATTTCTGCGATTGTGCTGCTTCAGCATGGGCGGCAGCCTGTTTCAGTTTTTCATCTTCTGTCATTTTAAGCCATACCCCAGTATCCTGATCAAGTTTCTTGCCGTCATTGGATATTTGGAAATTGTCCAATTCGACGTTCATTCGTAAACAAATTTCTTCCAAACACAAATCTATCCCCTTAATGATCAATATACGAAACACTGGTGTTGTCATAAACATCATAAATAATTTGTACATCACACCCAAAAGTGTTTGAACGGTTGATTTCACAACACCCGCGATTTTTGTAATGTATTCAAACATTTTTTTGATGATTTTCCATAATGATTGAAACAAACCCTTCGCCATATTAGAAAGTGTCAATGATTGCAACCAATCCCACCCTTGTCTTAGGTAACTACCTTCTGGAGGCGCGGAATCATCATCTTCGGCGTCTTCTTTCGCTTTTTCTTCTCCCATATCTTTACTAAAGGTATTGTTTTTAGGCACAGGGTGACCCATACCATCGTCCATAGTTTCTTCTCCAGGTAAAGGGACATCTGAAAAATTAATGATCCATTTTTTAATAAAAATATCCAATTTGAACATCATTGCATTGTAAAACCAATTGGTCATACTATAACGCGGATCCATATTGTCGAAATAATCTTGTTGATTTTGGGCCCATTTTTCATAGCGAGTTGAAGCTTGTTGCCATGTACCCACCCAATTCAAAAACCACCCATTCGCATTTAACTGTTCAATGGATGAAACTGGCTCTAAAATTTTAGCTAATGATTCAATACACATACCCGTTTTATTGCGATGTAGTCCCTGCAAAGGACGCGGCTGTGAATATAACAGACTCAACATTTTTTTGGACATGTGGAGAAGCACCTTGGCGGCACCGCCTTTATTAAATAACATTGAACCCACATTTTGAATGCCAGTTAACATTGAATTGTCTTTATTCATTGCGAATAGATTGGATAAATTGTCATTATAAAAAATATTACCATAATAGGTTTCATATCCTTGTTGACAGGCGTTACATACTGGTCGACCCCCTAAAACACGAATATTCAAATGACGTAAAGACTGGGCCTTTACTTTTTTCAAATCTGGTAATTGCCAGTCATTATTTGTGTCTGAAACAGCCATACGAACAGGAATCCAGGGGTCATAATGTTGCAAAGCCTTTTCCTGGCGAAGAGCCATCCATTCATAAATATCTACATATGTATCGATAACATTGTGTTTTGAAAAATCAACTTCTTCTTCATAATTGCGAAAAACTCTTTCGGCAACCATGCCCAATAATAATATGAAGGCAAATTTACCGTCTTCTGTAAATTCATAATTATTGGTCAGATCCATACCCGTTGTAGAGATATCATCTTTTGGCAACACACATTTTGGGTGATAATACATAAACATGTCCAATATAATCTCATCGTCTTTCACCATATTACCCGAAGAAATAACCGTGTTAAAATCTTCTATAGTATTGATTTCCACACCATTCACCTTTAATAATGTATCATAACGCTGAGGTTCAAGATCAGTTTCATTATTCGTTTCGTTTTTATACATACGTTTGCGCGTACAGTTTGTAATAGCTTTTTTGAATTGACCCGAAATACTATTTATCATGGTTCGGGCATGAGAAGGTATTTCACTCCAATTATCTTTTGTAACACCACTCGTAAATGTTAGACCCAAATGTTCTTCTGTTGCCACTGTTCGGTTAAGAATAATTTTATACAAGAGGCCATTCACTTTGGGAATGGGAACAATGCGTGGATAATTTTCGCTTGTAACTGGCACATCTGCAAAATGCAATTTATCATGGTAATCAGTGACACCCAATTCTGTAGTAATTTGCTGCGAAGTTGTATCGACTTTTCCTTTGAAAACTCCCTTTATACGTTTAACAATCATTTTTAAATCATTGTCCAATATAAATTCATTCTCTTCATCCATTAAATAGAAATAAAACATAAACGGATTTTTAGGGACGATTTCCCATTTTTTGGCATCTTTTTCAATTTGCAAGTCCCATTTTTCAGTCAATGCCTTTTTAAATAAATCAAAGAAAACAAGATATTGGTGGACAGGTGTTTCTTCAATGTCTTCTTTTGGTATATGGTGCATTGTGGTTATGTCTCCTTCGGTAACCATAAACGTAAGCAATGGGTTTGAATTTGTATATTTAATGCCAAATTGTTTGCGAAGGCCAATCAGTTCGTTTAATTCAGATGCAACGACTGTAGCACGATCGTTGTTAAATTGTGTTGATAATGCGCTTTGTTCTTTTTCGAGTTCCAACATTTTATCTATTATTTTCTGCTCTTTTTCCTTTAATTGCTTGATCACTCTCTCGTTTTTAATGTTATTGAACTCTTGACTATCCGTGCCAATGCTCGCACGGGCAATTGCTTGTATTTGTTTGTCTATTTTTGATTTTTCTATTTCAGAAAGTCGCAATGCTTCTCCAGAAGCATCCTTTTCTTTCGATAGAATTTCGTCCTTCTTATTCAATAGAGTTTCAATTTTAGCTTGACGAACTTTTTCGGCACGTTTGAGATCTTCAGACAGATTAAGTTTGCGGCGAACATCTATGGTTTCAATCTTAATTTGAACCAATTCATTTTGTATTTGATCAATACGCTCGGCAGCAGATGACATTTTTTCCGAAATTTCAATTAATCCTTCAAATTTTGCTTGATGCGGAATAGTCTGAACTAATGTGGGGTCGGCTTCTTTAAGATTTTCCAATAACTCGATCGACATTTGTTTTTCCATATTTTGTTCTTCTCGAAACGTATTTAACATTCCAGGATGCGGCAATGCCGATTTAAAATATCGAATTTCTTCCGTATCTAAAAAATTAGCCATTTCAAACGCACTGTCCGCATTTTTTAATTTCAACCCAACAAATGTACCCATCGAAACACGACTTACTTTTGATTCAGTTCGATAAGGAAACACTAACCCATTTGTCACAATAAGTTCTTCAGACAACTCATTCAAAATCTCTGATTCGTAATTTGCCATTATTTCATTGTGAGTCGATTGAGAGAGTTGACGTCTTTTAACTCCAGTATTAATATGCATGTGATTAATACCAAGAATTTCGGCCGAAGTTACCTTTGTTAAACCAAACCCAACAAGATCAGACATGGACATCACGGCTTTTGTAAGTTGCCAGCTGTTTTCATCGGAAGCATTCTTCCGGATATAATATTCCAAATTGTCATTTTTATCCGACAAAATATATCTGATTTGACCATGGGATAATTCGCCATTATGGCGAAAAATAACATAATCGTTTTCATGCAAAACCGGCTTTATAAAATCTATCAAAAAAGCAAATGTACGCGGGTCAAAAAATACTGTTTTGGGTTCAAATTCAGGATAAGATAAACTTAAAACATCATACTCAACACCCTCTCGATAAGAAGGTTCGTCCGTTTTAGACTCTTCTTCAATTAATTTCTCCGTCGAACTTTGTAATTCGGCCGTTTTTGTTTCTTCTTTTTTCTCAGATGCAACATCGGCTTCTATGACTTGTTCTTCGGTTTGGAATTTCAATTGTTTTTGGGTAAATATTTTCAATGTATTGTCAACTTTAACCTGGAATTTATCAGGCGAATTGGGGGCAAAAATTAACTTCTTTTTCACGACACCACGTTTATTTTTAAAAGGGCCATTCACTATTATAACATTGACCTTTTCCTTAATCAATGAGTTACTCACAACACCATCATTTTCTTGTAATTCTTTTTGACGTAATGCGTCTTTAATTTTTAGACGCAACTCGTCTGTCATCGTAGCGTTCATAACAATGCCATATTCTTCTAGTTGGCCACGGTTAGACATTTGGAGAAGTTGTTCGTCCGATAATCGATCGAATTTATCAGCCGCAATCGCGATAGGGATCATAGCCCCCGGTGGTGTGTACAATATTGTTTTATTCACATCCACAGGCGTGGCATCCACCACTGGAGTCACATCCTCGACGACAGGTACTATTTCGAAGTTGGATTCCTGATCAGTAGCTGATTCCTGATCAGTAACCATGATTTTTTCTGTAGCCACGATTTCTGTGGATGAAAAGTCAATATGTATAAATTTTGCAGTACCTCCATTTTCATAGGGGATGATTTTATGCAATACTATATCACCTACCATTTTATCAGCTACAATACGATAAAATTCGTCTTCGTCTTCGCCTTCTTTCTCATCTTCGCCTTCTTTCTGTTTGGCTTCGCCTTCTTTCTGTTTGACTTTTAATTGTATCTTTTTACCAATCAGAGAGATTGGATCCGATTCATTATATACAAATGGTATATCTTTTCCCATAATTGGCATTTGTTTTATCCACTCTGGACAGTCTTCTAGCAAATGTGGGGGCATGTTTAAAGCGTCGTAATTTACACCCAATTCGCCCGCGTATTTTTGACGAACGTGGTAAAAATTTTTAAGAAGTTCTAAACGATTTTCTCCGAGATCAAGAACCAGATTTTTATGATTATGATAGCCTGTGGTTATAGATGGTGTAAAAAAGGTCATTATTTCACCATTTTCTATATTGAAATCGAGGTATTCGATGATCTTTTTACACCATGTTTTTCGAATACCGAGTTTTTGTTCCCAATCAAGATCTCGTATGATGCCATTAGTTATCAAATCATCGAGTAATATGTATATATTCGTAAATATAACATAAGATTGTAAACTATTCATTGAATTCCTTTTTGGTGGATTTGGTGGCTTGCCATATTCGGACATGCGATTGGTGAACCAAAAAGCATCACTCATCAAAAAATGAAAATTGTCCATTTGTTCTATTGTTGCTCCAGAAGCACTTTTTAGAGATTGAAACAATGGATACACGATCGTTTGCATCTTTTCGCGCAAAAAATCTTCATTCAAAACCTTGTCCATCGGATAGTGTTCTCGTATTTTTTGTTGTTCTTTTTCCTTCTTGGCTTTCTTCTTGGCTTTTTCTTCTTTTTGGAGCGCTTCTTCTTTCTTTTTTTTAACAGATATATCTTTTTTGACTATCTCAATTTCTTCTTCTGATTTTTCCTCGATCTCTTCTTTTATTTTTGTTTTTAGTGTGGCGTCGGCCTCATCCCAATACAACTCCATATTATGAACTGAAGCCCAATCCGCAAACTCCTTCCAAGGATTTGTTTCTTTTTCTTGTTTGAGCGTTGGCAACTTCTCCTCCAACGCCAAATCGGCTTCTTGTTTAGTGCCTGGCAGAAATAAATATTGGTTTCTCCTTAAATAAATATACCCTTCAACGAATTTCTCTTTGATTTTGTACCTGGCTTTTATCCCTTCTTCACCGTTAGAAGGTGGCCGCCGAGATGGGAATTCATCTATTGAAATCCAGTCGTTATTTGGAGCTGCTGCTGGCGGCGTATCTTCTTGTATCATTTCTTTGCGTTCTTTAAATTCATTTTGTTCAGTTGCAGTTTCAACCTTATCTTGTTCCAAAACTTCACTGGACATCAAATCTTCTCTAGTTATAGTTGTATAATTTTGTGCGCCACTTGCTTTAAAGGAAAATTTACCTTTTCGAACCATAAGTCGCCCTGTGGTTCCATTCAGACGAATTTCACTATTGTTTTTAGGTATATTATCTCCAATAACCACCCACTTCTGCGACGCTTCTGGCTGCGACGGCAGCTGCGGCACTTCTGGCTGCGACGCTTCTGGCTGCGACGCTTCTGGCTGGGGCAGTTCTGGTTCGGCGACAATAAATTGTTTATAGGTTGACATTTATTTTAAATCAGAGTGGCGCTTTATACCTGTTTTTTTATAAATTTGATCGATATAAGTTTTTATAAACTTATAAAAAAAACAGGTATAAAGCGCCACTCTGATAAAAATAAATGACATCGACATTTAAACAATTTGTCGTTGCGGAGGCAAACGAAATTCCAGCATCTCATGAAGTCTGGAATCCGGGCTACAATGCTTTGATTATCGAATTTAACAAATTGATCGTCCGAATAAAAGCAAATATTCAAAAAATCAAAAAAAATCGAGGTAACAAATTTAATATAGAAAATGGCGAACAAACGAAAGGGGATCTGGAAAGTCAGTGTCAGGAACTGTCAAATTTTGTTAAAAAATTGGATACGAATCAAACACAAAAACCTTACACGGTATACACCGATCCTAGAATTGCCCAAAATGTTATCGTCAAAAACGAACAAACGGATATTTTGAACCAAAAAAACGCGGCCATTCGAGATTTTGACGCAGAAGCGGAAAGGACAGAGCATGTCAGTCGGTTTAAAAAAAACATCGCAACCTTAAAAAAAACATTGGATGATGCGATTGATAAACCGCTTCTGCGTCCAAAAGTTATAGAAACAAAACAAAAAATTCGACAATTATTAAACGACATTCAAAACGATTCGTATTTGATTCAGACAGAAAAAAAAGCTTTCGAATTATTAATAAACACAACAATTAGTAATTATGATGCAAATCAAACTATATCGGGAACAACATGGGATCAAATAAATTTTTATATGGAAAACGGAGATGTAGCCAACGCCGCAATTGAGTGGGAAAAGTTAAATGAACATAATTCTGAAGAAATGCCAGTGCAATTAAGAAATAAATATAACGCATGGTTGTTGATTCAACAGGATCCATTAAAGATCCAGGCTGCAAACCTTGATACAGACCACAGTCATTGGGAATTAACCGAGACTCACAAATATAAACATAAAAACGGCGTGATTATGGAAAAACCACATCACATTCCTTATTTAAAAGGAGATCCAGTGTATAACAAGATAAGGGACATGTTAAAGATAAGGGACATGTTAAAATCGTTCGAAAATTGGGACATTGAATTAAAGGGTTATATAGAAACTCTAGACTCTTTGGGGACACCATATATATTCGAGCCAGGGGGTACCGAATCGGATTATATACACGTTCTCCCCTATTTAAATGAGCGAATTCCAAAACCATGGTCAGACTGGAGACAATTTTTTGATTTGAAAATATCTCAAAATCCTATTGAATTTACATGGGTTCGGCGCGAATTAACATTGGAAGAACGCGCACTTGAAAAAAGCCTTTCAATAAATTGTTTAGAATCGTTTTTAAATCAAAATCTCAGTAGAGTTAGTGATATCGACAAAGAATTAATTAATAATGAGAATCATCCAACAATTAAATGGCATACATGGAGAGACATTTTTACTTCTGGCGATCAAAATTTTTTATCTAGAAGTATGAGAAAACCTAAAAAAATACTTCAAGGACTAAAGCAACAAATAGGATCTGCACCCATTACAAACAGGAAGTATGGATTTACAGACAATGAAGTGGTCAATTTGATATTAAATACAATTGAACATTTTAAATACACCCAGGTACAGTCTTTGTTTGCAAGAGAAGTAGCTGTGGTTAAATATTTAAACAAAACAGTATCAGTTTGATCCTTTTTCTAATAATTGCGATACTGTCTGGAATTCTTTTGTGATGGTTTGCAAATCTTGCATCTTGTCCGCACACTGTCTCCATTCTGCTTTATCTTTTTCTGAACAATTTTTAGTTAAATCGTGTATAATTTTAAACCTCCGTATAACTTCAACTACATTATTATGGTGTTTTTCAATGAATGCCGCTCCCCGTGTTTTAAAATGATAACATGTCGACGGACTTGTTAATCTGCGTTCAATGGCCTGATTGGCGTTGATAGCGCGTATGCTTATACATACACAACAATACATCCCAAGATGATACAAAACAACATTGCCTGTTTCTGAAACGGGCAATACATGACCATATTGATTGGGATGTATTATTTTTTTGTTGGACGACACCGATATGGAAACGCCAGGTACTTGAATATCTTGTAAATTGTTTTCAAGTTTAAACGTTGGATATGATGAGCAATATGGACTATATGGGCCGTCTGTGTGTACTGCGTAAATTTTAGCGAGTCCGTGTATATAATGAATAGGGAATATGGTTATGGGTGTATATGCTGGTATGTCTTTGGTGCAGGTAAATTTTAAATCTGTACAATGTAGTTTTGGCCACGTATGCCATGATTCTTCAAATTTGCGTAACATGCATTTAACATCAATTTGGTGTTTTACGAGTTCGGCTGGAGCTTCTTTTTTAATGTCTTGTTGAATCCAAGTACGACAACATTTTTTAAATTTTTTACCAGAAAAACAGGGACATGGATCATTTGGTCTTGTTTTCATATATACAAAAACATAAAACTTATATAGCTCTTATTATTTTTATTATTTTTTTTATAGATCTCAGAAATTCTCAAATATTCCTTAATATTAAGAGCACCGATCTGATGCTGGTGCCTATTCAGTTAAGGTGATTTCCAGCGACGACTCAGTGGTCAGTGAGGTTGCTCATCTTACAATAATTTCCGATAAGGATGCACCTGAAGTCGAGGTCAACACCAAATTGGATCTGGATGGTATAGACAATGAAGAATCAAGTTGAAGAATAATGCATACATTTTTATTACACAACAATTGTAAAAAACGTTAGGGTATCATTACCCTCGAATTTCCTGTTTAGAGCCTATAAAACACCCCTTTGTTTAGATATAACCATGCAAATCTTCGTCAAAACACTCACAGGAAAAACCATTACTTTAGATGTCGAACCGAGCGATACGATTGAAAACGTCAAAGCTAAAATTCAAGATAAAGAAGGAATTCCGCCGGATCAACAAAGGCTCATCTTCGCCGGTAAGCAACTGGAAGACGGACGAAGCTTGGCCGATTACAACATTGACTGTTGTGTATAATGCGATACACAACCACGGGTGTTTGTGAGTGTGAACCACTTGCAAGTCTTAACAAGGCGACATACATCAATTGCGGGAACAGCTCTATAAATAGCTTTCGTCTACTACCTGTCTATCGGAAACGGTGAACAGTACCCGAGGTAATGACTCCGGGCATAGTAATAACGACGAAAGTATAGCTCAATCCGCATCGGCTGCCTAAGGGATTATGGAATTTCCTAGGGCAAGTCGTTCAGAGAATTAAAGTGTATGGTGGTGAGTTCTGTCCAAAGAACGATGATCCATTAAGGTATATTCCAGCCCCATCGGATAGTAAACGATGGGAAACAGCTGCCAAAAAGAAGC
>Ga0115000_10001223_pt1 | contig 22933 bp, 24 predicted proteins | sample ArcticOcean_MG_C_6_FD_89690 | JGI IMG/M metagenome (GOLD analysis project Ga0115000, IMG submission 89690) | Marine microbial communities from western Arctic Ocean - ArcticOcean_MG_CB8_128 | ecosystem: Environmental > Aquatic > Marine > Oceanic | place: Arctic Ocean: Canada Basin | collected... | reverse complement strand
TAATGAATTATATTGGAAATATTTTATTTTTATGAAAAATAATGACTTCAATAAAGGCATTACTTTAACAGCAATAGGTTCATTTTGGTGGGGTGTAATAGGGGTCATTTATTTTGAGTATATTTCTTTTGTAGGTCATATAGAGGTAGTTTTACATCGTTGTATTTGGACTGCCTTTATTTTAATTTTATCAACATCTTATTTTTCAAAATGGCAAATTTTTTTCAATATTATAAAAAATTATAAAATATTAATTACTCTTTTTTTTTCAGGATTATTGATCTTTATAAATTGGGCTGTTTGGATATATGCAGTCGCGAATAACCAAATTATTGATGCAAGTTTTGGATATTTTATTATGCCTATTTTAAGTGTTTTATTGGGTAATATTTTTTTTAAAGAACTTTTAAATAGAAAAAGAAAAATTTCTATAATTTTGGTTTTAATTTCAATATCTTTTTTACTTTTTGTAAGTTTTAAGTCAATACCTTGGGTTGGTCTTGTGGTGGCAGTAAGCTGGGGTTTTTATAACTTATTAAGAAAAAAAATTAATATAGATACGGATGTGGGTCTTTTAATTGAAAGTCTTTTTATCTTACCGTTTGCTTTAGTTGCTTTTTATCTAATAGCACAAGAAGGGTTGAATGATTTTACCTTTTCAAATCCATCATTGATGTTTTTACTATTATTAGCAGGTCCTATGACCGTAATTCCATTATTTTTATATGTTAGGGGGGTTGAGTTGTGTGGCCTAGGTCCGACAGGTATGATATTCTATATTACTCCTACTTTTCAATTTATATTAGGATTTTTTTATTATAATGAGCCTTTTTCAATTATAAAATTAGTAAGTTTCATTTTAATCTGGATTGCTGTATTTATTTACTTAAAAGATTTATATGAAAATAATTAGAAATTTTATAATTTTATTCTTATTCTTACTCTTCAACACTGCTGAATTGTCTGCTAATGATAATTCATTTAATGAGTGGTTAAAAACATTCAGAATTTATGCACTAAAAAATAATATTTCTGAAAAGACATTTGATATTGCAATGTCAGATGTTGTATTTTTGCCTAAGGTTATTAAATACGATCGTTTTCAGCCAGAATTTTATGAGGATACAAAAACTTATATTTCTAAGAGATCTTCTAACCTTAAAGTTAAACAGGGTGCAAAATTATATAAAACAAATAAAAAATTTATTAATTCAATTGACAATAAATTTTCTGTAGAAAAAAGTTTATTACTGGCATTGATGGGTATTGAAACAAATTTTGGAACTTATGTAGGTAAAATGGATATACTATCCTCATTAGCCACACTCAGTTTTGATGAAAGAAGATCAAAATTTTTTACAAAAGAGCTTATAACTATACTTCAACTTGTTGAGAAACAAAAAATTGATCATAAAATTTTATATGGTTCGTGGGCAGGTGCCTTTGGTAATTTTCAATTTATGCCTTCTACTATAGAGCGATATGCAATAGATTATGATAAAAACAATATAATTGAACTTAAATCAACTAAAGATTCTTTTGCTTCAGCTGCTAATTATATAAACAAAATAGGGTGGAAGAAAAATCAACCATGTTTTATTAGAGTTAGTTTAACTAAAGATGTCCCTAAAAAATTATTAAATACTTCTGCTAAAAAATTACATAATAAAAATAGATTTGGTGATTTGAAAAAATATATTCAAAATACAGAAGGAATCATCATAAATGATGATCTGATTTCATCAATTATTACACCAGATAAAGATATAATACCAGATTCTGAAAACTTAGAACCTGCTTATATTGTTTTTGAAAATTATGAAAAGATATTACAGTGGAATAGATCTTTAAGGTTTGGTTTAGCCGTTTGCACCTTAAGGGATAAGTTTAAAAATGTTTTATAAAAATTTTTTAGCATTATTTATTTTCTTATTTCTAGTAAATTGTACAACAGGAAAATTAATTAAGATTGAAAAAAATATAACTATAGTTAATGGGTATTCTAATAAAGGTTTTGCAATAGTTTATACTGAAGAGCTTTATAAACAAAAAATAATTAATCAAAAAATTGACGATCGTAGTCTAATTATATTTCAAAAAAATTTAAAAGTTAATACGCAAGTTAAAATTACTAATATTATAAATGGGAAATCGTTAGTAGCAACTGTTGGCAATAGCTCCTCTTATCCCTCTTTTAATAATTCTGTGCTGTCCAAGAGAATAGCTCAAGAGTTAGATTTAGATGTCAACCAACCCTATGTTGAAATTTTTGAAATACTAGAAAATTCAATTTTTGTCGCTCAAAAAGCAAAAACTTATGATGAAGAAAGAAGTGTTGCTATTAAAGCGCCAGTCAATGCCATAAGTATTAATGATTTAAACGCGATTAAAAAAAAAGATAATAAAAAAGTTAATATAAAATTTTCTATACAATAAAAATTGCTGATTTCTATTTTAAGGATACAGCTTTAATGATGTTAAATAGAATCAGTGTTGAGAGTGATATAAAAAATCCTAAAATTAAAAAAATTTCTGATAAAAAATATAGGGTATTTTTAGGTCCTTTTAACAACATTAATTCTCTACAAAAATCATATAATGATATAAGTATACTTGAATTTGAAAACATTGAAATTATAAAAAATGATTAAAATAAAATTTTTAACAATTCTGATATTTTTGCTATTAACATTTAGTTCTAATGCAGCATTTGAAATTAACGCCAGAACAGCAATATTACAAGATTTTCTCTCTGGTGAAATATTGTATGAGAAAGATCCTGATAAATCTATATATCCAGCTTCGATGACAAAAATTATGACTGCCATTGTTACATTTGATTTAATAAAAAGTGGAGATTTAAATTTAAGTGATAAATTTTTAATTTCAGAAAATGCTTGGCGCTTATCATCTGCTGGCTATTCATCAATGTTCATAATGGTTGGAGACTACGTTAGTGTTGAAAATTTACTTAAAGGAATAATAATAGCCTCCGGTAACGATGCGTGTGTTGCTCTTGCTGAAGGAATAGCAGGTACAGAAGAAGAATTTGCCATATTAATGACATCTAAAGCTAAAGAAATTGGAATGGAAAATACAAATTTTTCTAATGCTTCAGGCATTAATAGTACAGAAAATGTTTCAACAGTTAGAGATATTATGCTTATGTCCAACTATCTTATTAAAAATTATCCAGTTAAATATATGTATTTTTCAGAAAAGGTTTTTACATGGGATAGAACTGGTGGTGACCCAATTAGTCAGGGTAACAGAAATCCACTTCTTTATAAAAATTTGGGCGTAGATGGAATTAAAACTGGATATTTAGCGGTTGAAAAATACTCTTTAGCATCGTCAGTTTATAGAAATGGAAGAAGATTAATCGCGGTTGGAAGTGGTTTCAATACTAAAAAAGCTAGATCAAAAGAAAGTGCTAAACTGTTGACGTGGGGATTAACTAATTTTGATTTAATAGAAATTGCAAAATCTTCTTCACCAATAGAGAAAATTGATGTTTGGCTTGGTAAAAAGGAATTTGTTAATACCTATGTAAAAATGGATATATATAAAACAATTCCCAAGGCGCGGAAAAAATTCTTAAAAGTATCTATTATGTACAATGGTCCAGTAGAAGCGCCAATTAAAAAAGATGCTATCCTGGGTAAATTAAAAATTTCTTATAAAAATGAACCTGTCGAAGAGTATGATTTATTAGCCTTTGAAGATGTTAAAAGATTAAATATATTTTCCAGAGTAATGAAATCTATTAATTTTTTGATTTGGGGTGATGTCTAAAAAAAAACCAATCATTGTTTTTGAGGGAATAGAGTGTAGTGGAAAATCTTCACATATACAAAGTGTTACAAATTATTTACGAAAAAATAATGAAAGATTTATTCAAATTAGGGAGCCTGGGGGTAATAAAAACTCTGAAATGATTAGAAAATTAATACTTGATAACAAATCGAGTTTTAATAAATATACTGATTTGTTACTATACCTGTCTGCAAGAAGTGAAAACATAGAATTGATAAAAAAGAATATGGGTCAAAAAATAATTATAATTGACAGATTTGTTGATTCAACATTAGCATATCAGCATTACGGCATGGGTGTGAATCTAAATTTTATTAATTTTATTAATAATTTCTTATTGAAGGATATAAAAGTGACCTTTACTTTTTTAAATATAGTTAGTGAAAAAAATATGAAATTGAGATTAGCTAAAAGAAAAAATCTAAACAGATATGACAAGTTTAATGGAGCTTTTTATAAAAAAGTTCAAGATGGATTTCTTAAAATACTTAAAAAAAATTCAAAAAATTATATGAAAATTAACTCAAATCTAAATATGAACGATAACAAAAAAAAAATATTAAATAAAATTGATAGTTTAATTTTAAAATGAATATTAAACCCTCAGAAAATACAAAACTTTATGGTTTAGGTGAATATTTTAATGAAATTTTAAATCTACATAATCAAAAAAAAATGCCAAATAAAATTTTATTATCAGGCAGAAAGGGTATTGGTAAATCAACTTTAGCATATCACTTAATTAATCATATTATATCATTAGAAGATGATGATTTTAAATATAATTTAAAAGAATTTATGATAAATAAAGATAACACTACATTTAAGTTGATTAAGAATAAGACTCACCCAAATTTTTATTTAATAGACCTAATGGATGAAAAAAAAAATATAGATATTGATCAAATTAGAAAAATGATAATTTATACTAACAAATCTGCTTTTAATGATAATCCGAGATTTATCTTGATTGATAATATAGAGAATCTTAATACAAATTCCGTTAATGCTTTATTAAAAATAGTCGAGGAGCCTAATAATAACATCTATTTTATTTTAATTCATAATAATGAAAAAAAAATATTATCTACTTTAAAATCCAGATGCTTAATATTTAAAGTTAACATGTCATTTGATGGATGCATCAATACAGCAAATTTATTACTTAAAAGAAATATTTTTGAACTAGTTAATAATGAGTTAATAAGTTATTATAGCACACCAGGTATTTTTATTAAGTTAATCAATTTTGCCCAAAAAAATGAAATTAATTTAAATGATTACACTCTCATTAATTTTTTAATTTTATTAATAGACAAGAATTATTATAAAAAAAATAAATTTATTAAAAATATAATAATAAATTTTATTCAACTTAAGTTTTTTAATGAATATAAATTATCTAAAAAAAAAGATTCAATAGTAGAATTTTATCATAAATTTTTTGATAAAATCAAGAATGCAGAAAAATTTAATCTTGACGAAGAAAGTTTATTTATAGAATTTAAATCAAAGTTGTTAAATGGATAAAGATTATTATATAACAACACCTATTTACTACCCATCTGCAAAGCCTCATATGGGACATGCATATTCAAGTATAATAGCTGATTTTTTTGCCAGATTTAAACGTATTGATGGTTATGATGTACATTTTCTAACTGGTACAGATGAACACGGATTAAAAATTCAAAGAGCAGCTGAAAGAAAAAATATCACTACACAAAAATTTTGTGATGAGATTAGTCAAACATTTAGAGATCTTTCAGAAGCACTAAATCTATCAAATACAGATTTTATTAGAACTACTGAAAAAAGGCATGAAGAAGCAGTGCAACAACTTTGGCTAGATTTAGAAAAAAATGATAATATCTATTTATCAAAATATTCTGGATGGTATTCAATTTCTGACGAGGCTTATTATAATGAAGATGAAATTATAGAAAAAAATGGAACCAAAGTAGCGGTATCATCAAGCTCAACAGTTGAATGGATAGAAGAAGAGTCATATTTTTTTAAACTTTCAAAATGGCAAAATACTCTATTAAAATATTATGAAGAAAATCCAAACTTTATTTTACCCAAATCAAGAAAAAATGAAGTTATTAGTTTTGTAAAAAATGGCTTGAAAGACTTATCAATTAGTAGAAAAGGATTTTCATGGGGCATAAAAGTGCCGAGTAACCCAGATCACGTTATATATGTTTGGCTTGATGCACTTGCAAATTATATTAGTGCCCTTAACTATCCGAATACTGCTGACAATCTATTTAAAAAATTTTGGCCCGCATCTGTACACTTAATTGGTAAGGATATTTTAAGATTTCATGCTGTTTATTGGCCTGCATTTTTGTTGGCTGCTAAGATATCCTTACCAAAAAAAATTTATGGTCACGGATGGATCTTATCTGGTGATGAAAAAATGTCCAAATCAAAAGGAAATATTCTAGACCCGTTAGACATAGTGAAAACGTATGGTTTAGATCCTTTGAGATATTATTTAATTAAAGAGGTTTCATTTGGTAATGATGGAAGTATATCGGAAGATAGGTTGGTTGATTGTATTAATAGCGACTTGGCAAATAATTATGGTAATTTATGTCAAAGAGTTACTTCTTTTGCAGAGAAAAATTGCTCATCAAAAATACCCCAAAACAATAAATTAAATCATGAAGATCTTTTAATGTTAAATAAATTTACTGAAAATTTAACAATTTTAAGAAATGAGATTGACAATCAAAATATTAATTTTTATATAAATTTTATTGTTAGTGCTTTGTTTGAAGCCAATAAATACTTTAATGATCAGGAACCATGGAAAAAAAAGGATAATAAAGAAAGACTTGATAGCATTGTTTATACAGCTCTTGAAATGATTAGAAAAATTTCATTTATGCTTTATCCTATTATTCCAGACTCAATTGAAAAGGCTCTTAGAATTTTTAATCTTAAACCTAATGATATTATATTTGAATCAATTGCAGTTCATAATTTTTTACAACCTGGTAATGATATTAACAAAATAGATATACTATTCAAAAAAATTGAAAAAAAAGATGATTGATTCACATTGCCATCTTGATCATGAACCATTATACGGAAATATTAATGATGTTATTAAACGATCAAAGGATACTGGTATTCAAAAGTTATTAACCATTTCCACGACATTTTCAAGTTTTGATAAGATAAAAGAACTAGTAAATAAAGATCCAATGATCTTTGGAACTTTTGGTATTCATCCTCACGAAACTGAGACTGATCGAGTTGATAAAGAAACACTTGTTAATACAATATCTGAATCAAAAAAAATTATTGGTATAGGGGAAACTGGTCTTGACTTTTTTTATAATCATAGTGACAAAAAAAGGCAAATTGAAAGCTTTAAAACTCATATAGAAGCTTCTATTGATCTTAAAATGCCCGTTATTATACATTCTAGAAATGCTGAAGATGAAACATTCGACATTCTCAGTTCATATAACTCTAAAAATTTAAAAATATTAATGCATTGTTTTACAGGTTCTTATCTTTTTTCAAAAAAACTATTGTCTCTAGATGCATTTTTTTCAGCCAGTGGAATAATCACATTTAAAAATAGTATCGAACTTCAAAATACATTTAAATCTATTCCCTTAGAAAAATTACTTATTGAAACTGATAGTCCCTTTTTGGCTCCTATACCCATGAGAGGGAAAAAAAATGAACCAAGCTATATCAAGTATACATTAGAAAAATTATCTATTATCAAAAAAAAAACGATAGACGAAATGAGTACTATTACTACAAATAATTTTAATAAATTATTTAATTTATAAACTTTTCTTATGTCTTTTAAATTTATCATTTTAGGAAGTGGAAGTTCAATGGGTGTTCCAAGAGCGGATGGGTATTATGGTAAATGTGATTTAAATAATAAAAAAAATTATAGAACTAGATGTTCTGCAATTATAAAGTTTGATAATGAAAATATTTTGATAGATACCTCACCTGATTTAAGACAACAATTATTAAAAAATAAGATTAAATCTATTAGTAAAATTTTTTATACCCACCTACATGCAGATCAGACACACGGTATTAATGACCTCAGACCTTTTTCTTTAATAAATAAAAAACAAATACCTGTTTTTGCTGATAAAAAAACAACAAAATATTTACTAACAACTTTTAAATATTGTTTTCAATCATCACATGATTATCCATCCACATTAAAACTTAATAATTTAAAAAAAAGTCATACATTTATAAATAAAAATAAAAAAATTTTAATTGAGTCAATTCCAGTTAAACATGGTAATATCGATAGTATTTGTTATTTAATCAACAGAAAATTAGCTTACGCCAGTGATGTAAGTTTATTTTATAAAAAAAATATTAAAAAATTAACATCTCTAGATTCCTTAATAATTGATTGTCTTTGGTACAAAAATCACTCTTCCCATTTTAATCTAGATCAAGTTTTGGAACTTGTTAAAACTTTAAAACCAAAAAAAACTATTTTAACTAACATGCATAGCGATTTAGATTATGACACTCTCAAAAAGTGCTTGCCTAGAGATATTGTTCCTGGATATGATGGGATGTCATTAAGCTTATAATATTAATTCAATTTCTTTAATAATTTTTTTTGAGAGCGGTGCAATAAATGAATTAAAGGTGTTTTGAACCTTTCCTTCTTTATTTATTAATATTTTGTGAAAATTCCATTTTGGTATGGTAGATTTTCCATAATTCTCTTGTGCCCATATATACAATTCATGTGCATTTTCCCCTTTTACATTAACTTTCTCAGTCATAGGAAAGGTAATATTGAAATTTGTTTCACAAAAATTTTTAATTTCTTTATTTGATCCAGGTTCTTGTCCACCAAATTGGTTAGATGGTATGCCTATTACAACTAAACCTTTATCTTTATATTGTTCATATAACAATTGAAGTTCTGTATATTGCTTAGTAAACCCACATTGGCTTGCTACATTAACTACAAGAATAGTTTTACCCTTAAACTGATCAAAATTTAAATTACTACCGTTTATGTCTATGATATTAAGATCAAAAAAAAGCTTATCGTATTTAGCTTCGACTTTTCCATTAAATGAAAACATAATTGTCAATATCAGTATTGTTAAATAATTTCTTTTAATCATAATTTAGTTTTTGAAGCAAATAATAAAACAAAATAACCAAATATAGTTGATAATAAAGATCCAGCTAAAACACCAATTTTAACACCATCAATATATTGGGTGCTATCAACAAACGCTAAATTTCCTACAAATAAACTCATTGTAAAACCAATTCCTGTTAAAATGGACACGCCATATAAACTTAACCAGCTGGAATTATCTGGCATTTGAGCAGCACCTAGCTTAACTGCAAAAAAAGAGAAAAGCATAACACCTAGTTGTTTACCAACAAATAAACCCAGAAGTATTCCAAGGGGCACGGGTAACATGAGAGAAGATAGTGATAGCCCCTCTAAAGAAACTCCAGCATTAGCAAAAGCAAATAAAGGCATAATCATAAAGGCTACATAGGGACTTATTGCATGCTCAGTCTTAATTAATAGGGAAAAATCTTTATCTTTAATTCTATGAGGTATTGTTGATGCAAGAAGCACACCAGCTATTGTTGCGTGTATTCCAGACTTATATGTAAAGAACCACATGAAAATACCAACTAATAAATATGGTGAAATTTTCTTTACTCCAAATTTATTTAATAGAAGTGTCAATATGTAGGAAATTAAAATTAAACTTAAATAGCTGATACTAAGATCACCAGAATAAAAAAACGCAATAATCAAAATTGCACCAAGGTCATCAATAATGGCTAATGCTGTTAAAAATATCTTTAATGAAATTGGCACTCTTGATCCTAGCAATGACAAAATTCCTAAAGAAAATGCTATATCAGTAGCAGATGGAATTGCCCAACCATTCATCGTTTCAGAGTTTCCGAAGTTTATAATTATATAAAAAAGAGCAGGGATTATCATCCCCCCTGCTGCTGCAATAATAGGTAACATCGCTTTTTTTAAATTTGAAAGCTCTCCTTGTATAAACTCCCTTTTAATTTCTAATGTTACAAAAAAAAAAAATATAGCCATAAGCAAGTCATTAATCCAGTGATGTACAGAAAGTTTTAATCCAAAATTATTAATCCCAACAAAAATGTATTGTTCTAATGTATTAAAATACAATTCATTAAAATTTGAATTACTAATAACAAGAGCAATCATGGCTGCTATCAATAACACTAGGCCACTTGCTGCTTCTAAATGGAAAAACCATTTAAATGGTTTAGATAATTTTTTAATCATAAAATTAAAATAAATTTTTTAAAAATAGTGAAATATCTTTAATACTTTCATATAAATTATAAAGTAAAAACTCAATGTTTGGAAAAATTTTACTTAAGGGATACTTAAATGTATCTATTATAATTATAATAGCAACAAATGAAATCATACAAATAATACTTAAATTTAAGATATTGTATTTCTTTAAAACTTTATTCTCACCGGTTAGGGTTTTCTTGGTTTTTTCTTCAGAATAAATACTAGTTTTTTTGGAATTTTTTATATCTTTATCAATAGTTAAATCTTTAATTGGCTCAATAAATTTAAATATAGCTTCATTTTTAAAAAACCATTTGTGATTGCAGCTACTACATTGAAGTAATCTTCCTTTTTCAGGTATTAAATTAGCATCAATATCAAATTTTTTGTTACAATTATCGCAGGCAATGATCATTTTTTCTTTATATCAGATTCTAAATTAAAAGCCTTATATTAGATACGCTTTATGCTTTGAAATTATTAATATCTAATGTATTAGTACCACAATCGGGGCGTAGCGCAGCCTGGTAGCGCATCTGGTTTGGGACCAGAGGGTCGCAGGTTCAAATCCTGCCGCCCCGACCAATTAATTATGAACAAAGCAAAAATATACATACCTACTAAAAATTCTATGCAGTCTGGCTTAGGGAAGCTTGATAAATGGGTACTTCGATTTGAAACAAAAAATTCTGGCACCAATCCATTAATGGGCTGGGAGACTTCCACAGATACACTTTCAGAATTAAATTTAGAATTTGCCACCAAAGAATTAGCAATTGAATATTCTAAAAAAAATAAAATTGATTACGAAGTGATAGAGCAACAAAAAAGAAAAATAGTTAAAAAATCTTACGCTGATAACTTTCTTAAATAATTCTAATGTTTAAATTTTTTTCACAAAAAAAATGGCAATTATGGTCTTGGGTTGGTTCATTTGTTATACTTTCATCATTGTGGGTTCAGGTAAAAATTGATGTAAAGATAAATGAGTGGTTTGGTGTGTTCTACGATATGATTCAAAAAGCACTTGCTAAACCCAACGCAATTACAATTGAAGAATACTGGACAAATTTAGCATCATTTATTACACTGGCTGGAATATATATAGCGCTTTATGTTGTAATAAGTTTTTTTACAGCCCACTTTTTGTTTAGATGGAGAACTGCAATGGTTGAATGGTATCATTCTGTTTATGATAGAGCTCGTAAAATAGAAGGCGCCTCACAAAGAGTTCAAGAAGATACGATTAAGTTTACGCGTATTATGGAATCCCTAGGTACAAGCTTTATTGAATCGGTTATGGTATTAATCCAGTTTACACCCATACTATTAGGATTGTCTGTTGGTATACCAATTTTCTTTTTTGGTGATTGGCAATATGGATTAATAACAGGTGCATTGCTTTGGACATTGGGTGGTACAGCATTTTTGATAGGACTAGGCTGGATATTACGTTTGGTTGGAGTGGAATATGATCTACAAAAAAAAGAAGCAGCTTATAGAAAGATATTAGTTGTAGCTGAAGATGATGGTAACGTTAGACCTAAAAGAATAAATGAATTATTTGATGAAGTTCGTTCAATTCATTTTTTAAGCTACATACGTTATTTGTATTTTAATGTTGGTCGTATGGCTTACTTACAAGCAAATGTATTATCAGCTTATGTTTTCTTAGCACCAGCTATTGTAGCAGGTGTTGTAACGTTAGGTGTTATGCAACAAATAATAAGAGCTTTTGGTAGAGTTGAAGGCTCTATGCAGTATCTATTGAAGGCTTGGCCTACTATTATTGAGTTGGCAAGTGTTTACAAGCGTCTAAGAGAATTTGAAAATGTAATAAATTCTACCGAGACCACAGATGAAAAAATTTAATGACTATTGATAAAAAGTTTATTGATAAATTTATTAACGTTTCTTCAAAAGCAGCATTAGCATCATCATATTTAGTTGGCAAGAAAGATAAAATTGCAGCAGATCAGGCAGCTGTTGATTCAATGAGGGCTGAATTAAATAAAATTGATATGAACGGTCAAGTGGTGATTGGTGAAGGCTCGTTAGATGAGGCTCCCATGTTATATACCGGTGAATTACTTGGTAATAAAAAAGGTCCAAATTTTGACATAGCTGTTGACCCTCTAGAAGGAACTAATTTTGCTGCTAACGATTTACCTGGAGCAATATCTGTAATAGCAATTGCAGAAAAGGGAAATCTTTTTAATGCACCAGAAACTTACATGGATAAAATCGCTACTGGTAAAATTGAAAATGGAGTAGTCGACCTTGATTATCGAATAAAAAAAAACATATCAAATTTAGCAGATTTTATGAATAAGGATATTTCATCAATTACTGCTTGTATATTGGATAGACCAAGACATAAAAAAATAATTGAAGAATTAAAAAAGTTAAAAGTTAAGATTAAATTAATAACAGACGGAGATGTGCTTGGTGCTCTTTACGTGTCAGATCCCAAATATAGTATTGATATTTTTTTGGGTATTGGTGGTGGTCCAGAAGGTGTTTTGGCCGCATCAGCACTCGATGCTTATGATTGTTATTTTCAAGGTAGATTTTTATTTAACAATGAAAAAGACATTAATGAAGCAAAATTAATGGGCATAACTAATTTAAATAAAAAATATGAGTTAAATGAAATAATAAAGGGGGACTCAATTTTTTGTGCAACTGGTATAACAACTAGTGATGTACTGTCAGGTATAACTATTAAAGATAACAATTGTATATCTGAAACACTGGTTACACATAAAAATTCTAATTTTAAAAAAATTATTAAAAGAATAGATCCTATTAAAGAATGATCTCTGTCTCAGGTAAAAAATGGGAAGAAAAAATAACTAATAAAAATTCAATTGAAAAATTAAAGCAAGATTATAATTTTAGTGATATTTTGTGTAAATTAATTATTTCTAAGAAATTTGACCAAACAGAATTAAGTAGCATAGACAATAATTTAGATCTAAATAATGTTTTTTTTAAAAATATTGATTTTAAAAAATCAATAGAACTTGTGGTTAATTCAATTAATAACAAAGAAATTATTTGTATTTTAGGTGACTACGACGTTGATGGTTCAGCAGCAACCTCACTATTTATAAGATTTTTTGAGAGCATAAAACATCCGTATTTTTATTATATACCTGATAGAGAAAAAGATGGATACGGCGCAACTAAAAATTTATTTCAAAAACTAATTTTTAAAAAACCGCAATTAGTAATAATGGTTGATTGTGGGTCAACATCAAATGAAGCAATAAATTTTTTAAATGAAAATGATATTAAATCTTTAATAATAGATCATCATGAAATTAACAAACCCTTTCCTAATGCAAGCTCAATTATTAATCCAAAAAAGGATACTGGATATATTGAGTATGATTATTTATGTGCAACAACTTTAGTTTATTTTTTTTTAGATTTATTATCTCAAAAGATTAAAAGCAAAATTAAAATATCTGATTATTTGATTTATGTTTTATTAGCAACTGTCTGTGATGTAATGCCAATAAGAAAACTAAATAGATTAATTGCAATAAATGTACATAAGAATTTTGATATAAATAAAAATATAGCATTTAATAAGTTATTTAATTTGAATAACAAAAAGAATAAACTTACAATTAATGATCTCGGATATCTAATAGGTCCAATACTAAATGCAGGGGGCAGGCTAGGTAAATCAAGTTATGCGTCAATGTTATTATCTTCTGATAATTTAGAAATTGTAGATACTATGTCTATTGAATTAATCAAACTAAATAATAAAAGAAAAGAAATTGAAACATTAATTCTTGATGAAATTGATTTTCAAAAAATTGAACATGAAAATAAAGATATTATTTTTTATTATAATCCAAATATTAACGAAGGATTAATTGGTATTATAGCCGCACGATTAAAAGATTATTTTAATAAACCCTCTATAGTTATAACAACTTCTAATGCAGCATTAAAAGGCTCGGCAAGATCTGTTTATAATTACAATATTGGTCGTGTAATTAAGAATTTATTAGATAAAAATATAATTATTAGTGGTGGTGGTCACAATATGGCTGCTGGCTTCACAATGAAAAAGTCTAATCTTAAAAATTTTGAGAATTTTATTTTAAAGGATTTTGTAAATACTGGGATTTCAAGGAATAACACTTTTTTATATGATGCGGAAGTATCATCACATGCATTTAATATAGATTTTTATACTGAAATAAAAAAGTTAGAACCATTTGGTACGGGCAATCCTACCCCAACTTTTCTTTTAAAAGATTTAAAAGTAATTAAAGCTACAATACTAAACAATAAACATATCTCCTTAATCTTAAAATCTAAAATAGGGTTTTCAATAAAATCAATATCTTTTAACTCAGTAAATAATAAAGTTGGTGAACATTTACTGAACTATAAAAAAAACCTTAATGTATTAGGGCAAATTAACGAAAATATTTGGAATAATAAAAAGAATCTACAATTAACCATTAGAGACATCATCTTATAACTTAATTGAGCTTGATAAATAATGACTTTTCAAATAAAAGATCACAACGTGGTCCCTTCGTCTATCGGTTAGGACAGCTGGTTTTCATCCTGCAAAGGGGGGTTCGATTCCCCCAGGGACCGCCATTTTATGTATGTTTTTTTATGTCTATATGCTCATTACAACAGATAGGGTTAAGTTTAAAACTTATGTCGGATACACAAATAATTTAAAATCCAGATTGTCAAAACACAATGAATGCAAAGGTGCTAAAGCAACAAGAGGTTTTAAATGGAAAATAATATATAAAAAAAAATTTATATCTAAATCAAAAGCAATGTCTTACGAATATAAATTGAAAAAAAATAGACTAGAAAGATCAAACATAACAAAAAAATATCTAAATGAATAAAAACATAAAAATTGCAACTTTATTACCATATAAAGAAAATTATACAATTTCTAAAGCCCAGGCTGCAGCAATATGGGTTGCAGATTTTTTTAAACATTCATCTTATAAAAATAACAATTATATTTATGGCAATACAAGTTCAGTTGATTACTTAACTAAAAACTATATTAATATAAAGATAAACTCATTAAGATCAAAATTTTTAAGTTCTACAAACGAGTATTGTAAAAATTTTATTAAAAAAACAAAAACTTTAAATTTCGATATTGTAGAAATTCACAACAGGCCACTTGTATATAAATACCTTAAATATCAATTAAAAAGTAAGTTTATTTTATACTTTCATAACGATCCACTATCAATGAATGGATCTAAAAAAATAAGTGAAAGAATAGAATTAGTTAATAATATCGATAAAATAATTTTTGTGAGTAAATGGGTTCAACAAAGATTTTTTATTGGCATTGATGATAAATTAATAAACAAAACTGAAATAGTTTATCCAAGCATACATGAATTAAACAAAGTTAAAAAAAAAGATAAAAAAATTATTTTTGTTGGAAAGCTTAATAAATCAAAAGGTTACGATATATACGGAGATGCAATAATAAAAATTTTAGATGAATTTAAAGAATGGCAAGCTTACTCAATTGGTGATGAAAAACGTAATAGGCCAATCATAAGTCATCCAAGGCATTTTGAATTAGGTTTTTTAAAACACAAGAAAGTTCTAGATTTTTTAAATACTTCTGAAATTGCTGTGGTTCCTTCGAGATGGGAAGAGCCATTCGGAAGAACTGCTCTAGAGTCCTCTTCAAGAGGCTGTGCTACAATTATTTCAAATAAGGGAGGCTTACCAGAAACAACAAATCATTGTATTATTCTAAAAAAATTAAATCACAAAGAATTATATAAAGAAATTAAAAAATTAATTCTAAATAATAAATTAAGAAAAAAATTACAATTTGATGGGTTTAAAAATGTTAAGCATCGAATTAAAAAAAATTCTTTTCTCATTGACAAGATTAGAGAGGAAATTGTTCAGACTTTTAATCTTAATTTTATTAAAAATAAACTTAGAATAATAAATATTTACAATGCTGGACAAAAATTAAATCATAGACTTTATAATATTTCACTAGGTAAAAAATTTACTAATGGTTTTATTAGAAATGGCCATGATGTTTTGGAAATTAGTGATAGGGATTTCATTAAACAAAATAGACCAATTCTATTAGGTAGCTCTAAAAAAATATTTGATAATTATTTTTTTGAAACATTTAAGAATTATAACCCTGATTTTATCTTTTTTGGCCATACAAATAACATTTCAATTAATATGTTGGAGGAGTTTAAAACAATTAATAGAAACTTAATAATATCTCAATGGAATGAAGACCCTGTTATGAAGGGGCTTCAATATTCAAAATCAAATATAAATAATATTCAAAAATACTCTAATACTGTTGATCACAACTTTTTAACTACAGATCCAAGTGTTTTAGTTAAGCAGAATATTCATATTAAAAATTCCAATTTTTTTTTTGTACCGGTTGACAAAAATATAGAATGTTTTGATGTTTACAAACTTAATACAACCAAAGATCTTTTTTACGCTATGAGTCATGGTGTAAATCGTGCCACATTAAAAAGAGGAAAAACTGATGAAAGAATAAATTTTTTAAACAAATTAATACCTGGTATTAGAGATATTAACTATGATTTTTATGGTTTTGAAAACAGAGAACCTATTTGGGGTAACAATTTCTATAAAGCGTTAATTAAATCTAAAATGGGTTTAAATCTAAGTAGGGGCAAACCAACAAAATATTACACTAGTAACAGAATAGCCTCTTTAATGGGTAATGGCTTGTTAACTTATATTGATGAAAAAACTCAATTATTAGATATTTTCAATAAGAATGAAATAATTACATACACTGATATGAATGATTTATCAGAAAAAATAAATTTCTATAATAAAAATGATAAAACTAGAAAAACTATAGCAAGGAATGGTCAAAAAAAATATTTTAAACTTTTTAATGAACTAAAGACTACGAAATATATTATAGATGTATCATTTGGAGTAAAAAATAATCTTTTTAACTAATATAAAAATAATTTATAATAATCAACAATGAAATTAGATGAAATTCTTAAAAATAAATTTTTATATTCTAAGGGTTTAAGTATATTTAAATTGTTATACTTTTGTTATCAATTTTTTAAGAGCTATAATATTCAACGCAAAAGGAAGCTATATTCAAATTGGGGACTTGATATGATTGCAGACGATTTTTTTAAAAAAAAATCAATTGGCATTTATATAGATGTTGGTTGTCACCATCCATTTCTAAATAACAATACATATCGATTATATAAAAGAGGGTGGTCTGGTTTAAATATAGATTTAGATTTTAATACTATTGAAATGTTTAATTTTTTTAGAAGATCTGATCTAAATATTGAAGCTGCTGTATCAAATACCGAAGAAGAAAAAGATTTTTTTTTTTTCCATAATAGATCTGCAATTAACACTCTTTCTAAAAAATCCGGAAACTATGCACGAGAAATTAAAAAAATAAACACAACAAGTCTTAATACTATTATTGAGAATAGTAGGTTTAAAGATCAACAAATTAACTATATATCTATAGATGTTGAGGGCCATGAGCTAAATGTCTTAAAAGGTTTTGATTTAAAAAAGTACAAACCCAATCTAGTAATATTAGAATTTATAGATCCTAATATTAAAGAATTTTACCATCAAAAAATTCAAAATATTATTGACTCAGAACTTTATCACTATATGAATTACCACAATTATAAATTAGTCAACTGGATCCATGATGATCTAGTTTTTACACAGAAAGAAAATATCCAATCATTTAAATGATATCTATTATAATTCCGACATTTAATAATTTAGAATATCTCAAAATATGTATTAATAGTTTAAAAAAAAACTCTTTTTATAAGAACGAAATTTTACTACATATTAATGAGGGTATTGATGGCACATTAAATTATGCCAAAGAAAATGGTTTTGCCTATACATATTCTCCAGTAAATAATGGACTATGCATAGGTTGTAATGCAGTCACAAAAAAAAGTAATTATGATTTAATATTGTATTCTCACGATGACATGTATTTTTGTCCGGGGTGGGACTTGGTATTAATAGAACAAGTTGAATCATTAAACACGAATAAATTTTATTTATCTAGCATAATGATTAATGCCGATCCAAAATTAAATGGACATCTTAATTTAATGGCAGGGGATACGGCTGATAACTTTAATGAAGAAAAACTCTTAAATGAATATAAGGATCTAGCACATCATGACTTTCAAGGTTCGACATGGGCGCCACATTTAATTCATCGAGAATTATGGAATAAAATAGGTGGTTTTAGTGAAGAATTTAGTCCTGGCGCAGGTTCGGACCCTGATTTAAATATGAAATTATGGAATGAAGGTGTTAGAATTTTTAAATGTTTGGGTAAGTCAAAAGTATATCATTTTGGCTCAGTAACTATTAGAAAAAAAAATAAAAAGTTATTTAAAAAAAATTTAGGCTCAAACGCAAATAAGATTTTTTTATTAAAATGGGGGTTTACAATTAATTTTTTTAAAAAGTATTATTTAAGAACAAATTCTACTTATATCGGTGAATTAGATGAGCCAGAAAAAAATATTTCTTATTATTTTGATTTGATTAAAATTAAGCTAACTTTTATATACTATAGATTAATTTCAATTTTTAAAAAATATTAACTTAATGAAAATTTTGATTAATTGTCCTTTTTTTTTTAATTTAAATTATAATAATAATAATAGATTAGGTGGTATTGAGTCACTAAATTTAAGCCTTGCTAAAGAAATCTCTAAAAAAAAGATTCATCATGTAACTATTGCAACACACTGTACAAATATAACATTTAAGGAAAATATAAAAAATATTCCGATAGATTATTTGAAGCTGAATCATAAAAAATATCAGTTTGATGTTGTGGTAAGCTCAAATGATGCATCTATTTTTGATTTCTTTAAAAGAAGCAAAAATTTTCTTTGGCTACATAATCCGTTACAAATTGAAAAATCAATTAGAAAAAATCAGCTGTTTCCTATATTGAGAAATAGGCCATCTTGTATTTTTGTTAGTTCATATTTACAAAGTATAACATCTAAATTATTTTTTTTTAAAAAAAGAATTGTTATACCAAATTTCTTGCTACCAAATTTTACGAAAAAAATAATTAAATTTAAAAGAAAAAATATTTTTGTATGGTCTGTACAAAGAGAAAAGGGGTTAAACGATATTATTAAAATTTGGATTAAAACTATTACACCATTAAATAGTAAAGCCGAACTTCATATTTTTGGTATCAATAAATTGCCATATGGCTATAAAATAAAATATTTACAATCAAAACTAATTTTTTTTAAAGGTAGGGTAGGTAAGAGCATCTTAAAAAATACTTATCAAAAATCTTTAGCTATGATTTGCCTAGGTTATGATGAAACTTTTTGTCTTAATGCGCTTGAGGCTAATTCATGTGGTTTGCCTGTATTAACATTAGGTAAAACAGCGCTAAAAGATTACGTTAAAAACAATTATAATGGATTTGTAGCAAAAAATTATAATGAATTATCATTAATTCTAATAAAAATGATTAATATTAATAAAGTGGAACACAAAAATTTAATAAAGAATTCTATACTTTGGTCTAAAAAATATCATTTAAGGCAACTTATTAATAATTGGTTTAAAATATTTTAAAATATAAAATTTTATATATGGACATATTTAAAGACATTACACTAATATTTGTTGCTTATAAAAGTGATGAAATTATAAAAAAAAATATAGATAAGATCAAATTATTCAATACAATTATTGTTGACAATTCTAACAGTTTGAATCTAAAACAATTTCTTCAAAAATACGAAAAGATTACCTTTATTAATTCTACTAATTTAGGTTTTGGGCATGCTAACAATTTAGGTGTTTATCTGGCAAGAACTCCCTATGTATTTATCTTGAGCCCTGACATTTTTTTTTCAATTAGATCTTTAGAAATACTATATAGTGAGTTTCTCTCTTATGATAATGTGGGTGTAGCAGGACCTAGTCTATATGATGAAAATAACATTAGAAGAACAAACTCATCTTTATCTTTCCTTAAACAAAAAATTTATAGGAACACTTTTGAAAGACGAATTTATAAAAATATAAATAATAATCTAGCTGAAGGTAATGTTTCCTGTGATTATATAATTGGTTGTTCTATGTTATTCAAAAAATCTTTTTTTTTAAAAATTGGTGGTTTTGACGAAAATTTTTTTATATACTATGAAGATAATGATATTTGTGATCGTGTATGGAAAAATAATAAGTTGGTATTAGAGGTTCCTGCTTCTAAAATGATTCATTTACAAGGTAAGTCAACCAAAACTAATTGTAGAATAAATGCCTTTCTCTCAATTTCACATAGACTTTCAGAATATATATATTTAAAAAAAAATGTTTCTAAAATTAAATTGTTCTTAATTATATTTATTAATACTTTTGATTTTATTCAACGTTTGGTATTTAATTTATTTTTTTTCAAATTTAAAAAATCTTATAAAAATTTTCTAAGATTGATTTCAATTTTTTTATATATAACTGGATCGTATAAATTTATTAAACGTTAATTTTCTATATTTTTATTTTATTTAAAGCATTGTTTTTAAATAAATTTGCTTCTTTAATATATCTTCTCACCATCTCTGTTGATTTATGACCCGTCATAGCCATTATATTTCTTTCTTCTGCTCCTGACTCTGCTGTAGAAGTTGCAAAGCCCGATCTTAAGCTATGTCCCGCGTATCTATGACTGTCTAAACCAGCATAATTAGCATATTTCTTAATTATTAATGCTACATTTTTATCTGAAATATTAAAAATTTTATCATTTCTTAAATCAATTATTTCTATCCATTTTTTCAATGCTTTTACGGGACAAAAATTTTCATTATCAAAGTAGGGAATAGCTTTAATCATACCTTCTCCAGATTGATCAGTTTTTGACCTTTTTACGAAGATCTTAACTCCCTCTAATACAAACTCTATGTCCTCATATTCAATATTAACCAATTCAGATCTTCTAAAACCACCGGAAAATCCAATTAATACTAAAGCTTTATCTCTAATTTTCCTAATATCTTTTTCTTTAGATTGATGTATCGCTTCAATTAAAGATTTTAAATCATTGATTAATAATGGTTTTTTACCTTTTTGATGACTTCCAATCGTTCTTTTAATACCCATTAAATTTTCCATTATTATTGGGTGTTTTGTATCAATATAGTGACCTTTCATCTTATGTAGTATGCTTATAGAAGCTAAGCGTCTCTTTAATGTGCTATATTTTAAGCTTTTTGATAAATGCGTCAAATATAATGCCATAATTTGAGGTTTTGTTGGCATTGATTGAAGGTTATTTTTTGAACAGAATAAAGCGAAATCGTTATAATCAGCCTTATAAGCTCTTAGAGTATTTTTGGATTTTGAATTTCTAAGATTATTTAAAGTTTCTTCCTCAAGAAATTTAATATCTTTTGAAATTTCTTTAGTTGTTGGCTTTATTTGTAGGACACTAAACGGGTTTTTAATTGACATATTGTTAATTTCCTTATAATTTTCCGATAACTATTAATTATCGGAAATATATATTAGCTTTAAAACAATGTCAATAGCATATAAAAATTAATTATGGCAAGACCAAGTAAGTTTATAGAATTCAAATTATGTAAATCATGTAATAAAGAATTGAATTATAAAAACTTTAGAATTGTTAAACCTTTAACAAGCGGACCAAATAAAGGTAAATTAGTTGCATGGACAGATATTAATGGTGGAAAAAGATTTGGTAAATGTAAAGATTGTGAAGTAACTAGAGCTAGAGATCGATATTTAGATAACCCTATCCCACAAATGCTTTCTAACAGCAGAATTAGGGCCAAAAAAAAAGGTATTCCACATACTATTGGCACATCTTATTTAGAAAAAATTTGGCCAAAAGACAATAAATGCCCAGTTTTAGGCAATAAATTTGAAATGGGCTATAAAAAAGGCTATGTTTATGGTAATTTAGTTATAGTCTCAGATATTGTAAATCGCTTAAAGTCTGACGCAACATTAAAGGATATGTAAAAGATTTTAAAATTTTATACAAAAAAACTAACAAAAACAATAATATATAAATAGTTATTAAACTAAATGATTAGAAAATTAGAGAAAAAAGATAAGGAGAATTGGGCTAAATTATACAATGGTTATGCTGATTTCTACAAAGTCCCAATGAATACGGGAGTTTTAGACACTCTTTGGGGGTGGATTCATGACGAAAGCCATGATGTTTCAGGTCTTTGCTTTGAATTAGAGGGTGAAATCGCTGCTATTGCTCATTATAGAACAATGCCAAGACCAATTAAAGGTCAATATATTGGGTTTTTAGATGATTTGTTCGTAGAGCCAGATTTTAGAGGTCAAAAAATTGCACAAAAGCTCATTAGTCATCTAAAATCCTTATCTAAAGACAATAATTGGCAAGGAGTTCGTTGGATCACCCACTCTAGCAATAAAAATGCAAAAAAATTATATGATAAAATAGCTAATAACACTGGTTTTGAGCTCTATGAACTTAAAAGGGACTAAGTTTCAGCTAAAAGTCTGGAATTACTTGAAGAAAATACCGAAAGGTAAAGTAAGGACTTATGCTGATGTTGCAAAAGCCATTGGAAAACCACTAGCAGTCAGGGCAGTTGCTAATGCTATAGGTAAAAACCCCTATCCTCCTAAAATACCCTGTCATAGAGTGAT